>Ga0065178_100535_pt1 | contig 31501 bp, 35 predicted proteins | sample FECB22metaG_FD_59210 | JGI IMG/M metagenome (GOLD analysis project Ga0065178, IMG submission 59210) | Cyanobacterial communities from the Joint Genome Institute, California, USA - FECB-22 (version 2) (version 2) | ecosystem: Environmental > Aquatic > Thermal springs > Hot (42-90C) > Microbial...
GCTGGCCATCACCGGGGAGATATTTGGCCGCCTACGGGGAGTTTGGCCTGGCCGCTGACAAGAGGACAAGCTGCTCGAGGGCAGGGCAGTGCGAGTCGGCCAGCCGCAGCAGGAACGCGCGCGCAGCGCGCACGTCGGCCAACGGGTCCGGCCCGGGTGTCGGGGCGGGGATCGACGGGCTGGTGTGGGTGTGCATCAGGGGCACCTCTCCAGGATGTGAGGGGGTATGGGTGTGCCCCCGGGGTGCTGGCGCATCCCCGGGGGCACATGGCGGGTGTTCGCTGATCGCGTCAGTGCTCGGGCTCGTGGTCGAGGTCGTTCTCGGCCTCACGCTCAGCCAGCTGGCGGGCGGTCAGGCCGGCGTGCAGGAGCTGCTCGTCGTCGGTGATCTGGTGGCGGGGATCGCCGCCGTAGTAGCCGGTGTCACCGGCGGCCTCGCGCTGTTCGGCCTCGGCGAGGGCCTGCTCGGCGCGGTGTACGGCCACGCCTGCGTGGCAGATCGCGTTCAACGCGGGCAGCGACCGGTCGCCATGGTGGTCGCGGTCGTCGCGGGCGGCCATCAGGTCGTGGTGGGCGTCGTCGAGTGCGGCCGCTGCGCGGGCGACCGCCGGGGCGCGGAACGAGCCGTCGGGCATCAGGCCCAGGTCGCGCACGGCGTTGGCCTCGTAGTGCTCCGGCGGCATGACGTCGCCGTAGTAGTAGCCCGACCCGGGAGAGCTCTCCTCGGCTCCGGCGATCCCGAGCTCATGCAGCCGGGCGTCGATCGTCTTCTCGTGGTGGTCGTTCCACTCAGCGCTGTCGATCATCACGTGCCTCCTGTTCGTCGTGGCGGCGCCGGCCGGTCCACGGCAATGGCCCGGCCCGTATGAGGGCCGGGCCATGAAAGGGGTGGGTGTGGTCAGGCCTCGGGCTCGTCCTCCGGCTCGGGCTCGGCCCGGTCGATGGTGATGTTGTGCGCGGTGGCGATCACCAGGGCGCTGGTGATGCGGTGCTCGCCGTCGCAGTCCGGGCACGGCACGACCTCCCCGGCCTCGTGCGCGCCGGGGACGATGCCCCCGCCGTCGGCGCAGCCGTCGGCGAACTCGACCAGGGTGTTGTCGTCGCTGAGCAGCAGCCCGTTCTCGATGCGGAACTTCTCGGCCATCTCGGGTCCTCCGGATACTCGGTCGGTGCGGCTGGAACGCGGCGCCGCCTCAGCGCGGCCCGGGGCGGGGCCCGTCAGGGCCGGCGGGAACCCGGTGCTGGCCTGACCGGTGTGAGACCGCCGCGCCGAGCACGACCACCCAGCCCGGGGTGTCGGCCTCCTGCTCGATCTCGACCGGCGCCGGACGCAGGCGAGGGACTACGGGGCCGGGAGCACACCGGTCGGATCGGGGACGGGGGCACCGGCACCCCGACACAGCCGGGCACGACGGCGGCGGTATCACCCGGTCGGGTCGGCGGCGGGTTATCGGCGCGGAGCCCGCCCGGGCTGTGCTGACCTTCGGGCGATCCAGTCGTGCCGACCGAGCACCCGGAGACACCCCGTGCCGCTCCCGGCCCCGCCGCAGCCCGGTGACCGATGATCACGGTGGGGGCAGCAGCGTGGCGCCTTCGGCGATCGCGCTCTGGCCGGCGAGGCGACGGAACGCCGCCCGCGTCTGTTCAATCTGGCCCGGGTCGCCGACCAGCACGGTTTCGAGCTCGGGGACGGGCCATTCGAGGGTGATGCCGTGGCGGGCGAGGTAGAGCGCGACCCGCCGGATCCGCCACCGGTCACCGACATCGAGCCAGGCGTAGCCGAGCAGCTGCCAGCACCAGCGCGCGATCTGGGCGGGCTGATCCACGCGGGCCACGGTCTTGACCTCGACGAGGGTGTCGTCGATCAGCAGGTCGGCCTCGGCCCAGTGGGGGACCAGCAGTGGGCTGGCGTAGCCGAGTCCCGCCCCGGGGGCGGGGTCGCCGGCCCAGTGCCGCCACTGGGCCAGGGTCCCGGACTCGCCGAGCAGACCGGCGATGGCTGCGGCATCGGCGGCGACTGCGGGTGGGCAGAGTCCACGCAGCTGCTCCACCGTCGGGGCTGTGATGGTGGCGGCCAGGTCGGCGAGCGCTGGTGGTGTGGCGCCGCCGCGGTAGCGGTCCTCGCCCAGCGCCCAGGCGTGGTAGGCGCGGGCCAGCGCGGTCTCGGCGCCGTAGGCGCCGATCGTGCCGGTCGGGGCGTGGGTGTGGTGGAAGCGGTGGCCGCGCTCGGCGAGCTCGGCCAAGGCTGCGTCCCCCCAGCGCGGGTCCGGTGCCGCCGGGGCCGGGCTGGTGATGGCAAGGACGTCGCTCGGGGTGGGCCGGACCCCGACCGCGGTGTCGGCCAGCTCGGGCTGCTGTTCGAGCACGCTCTGCACGCTCGGGTAGGCGGCGGCGATCCGGTGCGCGGCGGCGGGGGAGCACAGCCCTGCCGCGAGGTACCCGTTCAGGGCGGCATAGGGCGGGGCGTCGTGCACCAGTGCCGCCAGACGCGCGTCGACGATCGAGCCGACCGCGGCCGCGTGTCCGGCCCCGCCCGGCCCGGTGGCCCGGACCGGGGCACGTGCCGCGGCCGCGGCCCGGACCTGGTGGGTGATCTCGGCAGTGCCGGGCAGGTGCGTGGCGCACCACCGGGCCAGCGCGCCTGCGCGTAGCTGCGAGGTCAGCGACATCGCCCACCACCTCCTGTGCTCAGTGAATCGCCCAGCTGGGCTGGGTCAGAACGGTGCCGGGCCCTGCCAGACCGCGGCGGCGTCGACGAGGTCGATGGCCACCGAGTCGCCCCATCCTTGGGCGATCCGCAGCGCGAACAGCGCATGCTGCTGGTCGGCGGTGCTGCCGTGGCCACCGAGGTAGGCGAGCAGCTCGGCGACGTCGACGTGGTCGACGTCGGCGGCGCTCACGAACTGCACCGGTCCGCGGCGCAGCCCGCGGCGCAGCCGCCACACCTCGGCGGTGGCCTGCGCGGTCGAGCGCAGCGCACCGCTGCGCGAAGCACCGGTGCGGGGAAGGAGTGCTCGACTGGCCCAGTACCGCCAGATCCGGATCGTCGAGGGAAGGTCGGCGAGCAGCCCGTCGACGGTGTAGGTCCGCGCGACGTGATCCCCGCCGTCCCCGTCGCCGCCGCAGGCGTGTGGGTCGACGATCGTGTCGAGGTCGAGGACGTCCTGGCCGGGGCAGAACGGGTGCAGGCAGGGCTCGCCGCGGCGCGCGCCGCAGTCGTCGCAGCCGGCGGGCAGGGGTGCGACCCCGATGACCGCTACGACCCCGGTGTCGGGGTCAGTGGGGTCGAGGCGGCCGTAGCGGCCGCACTGCGGGCAGGTCACGGTCTGGTGGTCGCCCCAGTCGGGATCGGCCACGATCCGCCCGCGGCGATCGGCCGGGCGCAGCGCCGCGGACTCGGTCGCGCAGGGGCAGCGGTGCAGGGTGACCCGGTCCGGGGTGAACTGGCCCAGCTTTGCCGGATCGTCGGTGTGCTCGGTGGTGGGGTCGTAAACGGTCATGGTGGCCTCCAGGTCGTGTCGTGCCGGCGGGGTGACAGCACCTGTCTGGGCCCGATCGGGCGGGGCCCGGTCGGGGGTTCGCCGCTGGCCCATCCGGTGTGGGATCACCACTGCGCGGCAGCGACCCGCGATCCCGATCGGCGCGGTGATCCCGCCCGGATGGCGTCAGCGAGCGGTTCATCGCACCGGGCCCCATACGGGCGGGCAGCGTGCGGCGCTCACCCCCGGCCGACGACCCCAGGCAGCCCGTCGGCTAGGCGCCGGGTTCCGGGTCGAGGTCGTCGCGCGGGTCGTGGGGGCTGGGGAGGTGCTCGATCCGGGCGGCTCGCCCGTGCGGGTTCTCGGTGATCCAGTTGGCGGTCGCGTTGGCGAGTGCCTCGCCGGCGCTGCGGCCGCGGACCTGGTCGTCGTGGGTGCGTCCGTCGGGCCAGTGCACCCGCACCCGGTGCCAGCGCCCGGTCACGACGCCTCCCCGCCCTCTGCGGGGCCCTCGGCGGCGGCGGTGCTGTGGCGGCGGTCGATGCGCCGCGGCGCGCGGGCGCCGTAGGACATCCCGCGGGTGACGGTCCGGTCGGCTTCGGCCTGGGTGAATCCGTCGACGCCGATGTGGACCGCCGCTGCGTCGAGCAGCAGCGCGTGGGCGTTGTCGGCGTCGAGCTCTCCGCCGCCGACCAGCCGGCCCAGCGTGCGGGCCGCGGTGAGCAGGGTGATCTGCCGCTGTCCCTTCGGCGCCTGTTCGACCGCGGCGCTCTCCCCGGCCAGGATCGCCGCGACGTAGGCATTCGCCCGCCGGGTCGGCAGCGCCAGCGGCTCGCCGTGGCGCGGCTCCGGCGGCGGAGGCGGGGTGAGCAGGGTGGCCAGCCAGTCCGGGAGCTCGGCGATCCGGCCGTGCTCGGCCACGAGATAGGCCCCCTCGGGGCGGATGCTGCCGGCCCCGACGACGAACCCGCCCCCGGCGCGGGTGTCAATCAGCGGGCCCAGGCTGTGCCCGTGCCCGCCGTGGGTGTTGCGCAGCTCCAGGCCCTCGGGCATCCGGAAGTAGAGGTGTTCACCATCGGTCGGGGTCATCGTCGAGAAGGTGTCGGGCAGCGTCTGGCCGTGGCCGGCGGTGAGCTGGTCGAGGACCTCACGCCCGGTGGTCGCCCCGCCCCAGTCAGCAAGCGGTTCGGTGCTGGTGTCGAGGTCGATGACCACAATGCTGGACGGGCCGCAGGCGACCCCGACGTTGAACCGGGCCGATGCGTCGCCGGACCACCAGCGGCAGATCTGGGCGCGGTCGCGGGTGGCGCGCTGCTCCCAGCCCTGGTGCCCCTCGGCGCAGATCCCGTGCCGGCGGCAGCGCTCGGCGCTGTGGCGGGGCACGGCGGGGAGCTTCCCGCCGGGCTGGACCGGGAACACATACAGCCCGGCGGCGGCCGCGTCGAGCGCGACCCGGCGCAGCCGCGCCACCTCCGGATCCTGCCGCCGTGTGCGGCGTCGGGTGCGTGGCATGCGGTGCTCCCCCTCCCGGGCCCGGGGATCAGCATCGCACCGATCGGTGCGGCTGCGGGACACATCAGTGCTGGTCGTGGTGGTCATGAGGGCTGGTCTCCCTAGGGGGTCGATGCTGCTGGGCGAGGCGAGCGACGGATGGGCGGTGTCGGGCCGCCCGGTGGGGCAGGCCGTGTGCGCCTGCCCCTTGGGGCGTGCCGCAGGGTGTGCCGAGGCTCGCGGGTCCAGGGCAGCCCGCCAGGGCTGTCGCGACAGCGACGCGGAGGCGCCCTGGACGCGGGAGGAGCACACCCGCACCCTCGGTCCGACACCGAGTGATGGATTCAGCGCGGCGCGAGCTGCACCCTCGGTGGACGCCGCGAACGCGGGGGTCACAGTCGTGGCTCGTCGTCGAGCAGGTCGAGCAGCTCCCCGGCGGCATCGGCGATGCCCCGGGCGAGGTCGTCGATCGCGGCGTGCTGGTCGTGGTCGGGTTCGCGCTGACCGTCGGTGCCGTAGGCGGCGACTCTGGCCTGCTGGTAGCGGGTGTGCCGCGTGCGCAGGGTGTGGTGCGCGCGGCTGAGGCGCTGCCGGTTGTAGAGGGCGGGCACGCACTCGGGGTGCAGGTAGGTCAGTGGGGCGTCGGGGTCACCGAAGACGTCGCCGGGGTTGACCACGTGCCAGGCGTGGTCGGCGGGCCAGAGCATCGGCCGGTCACACCAGAAGCACCACATCTCGACGATGTGGACGGCTCCGGCCGGTTCCCAGCGCAGCTGCGGCCACGCAGCCGCGGTCGGATCGAGTGCCAGCGTGCGGCGGGTGGCCTCGAGCGTGTCCATCGCGGCCGCCGCCTCGAGGGCCGCGGCCTGGGCCGGATCGGACCCACCGTGCACGTCGTCCTCACGGCCCGGGTAGTCCTGGTGGGAGGTCATCAGCTCAGGTCCTGTCGATCAGTGGGTGACCAGGCCGGGCGCGGCCAGGTCGTAGAGGGCGTGGCGCCAGTCGGGGCGGCGGGTCTCGGCGTAGGTGCGCAGCGCCTGCTCGTCGACCGGTTCCGGGTCGAGCACCGCCACGCTGGGGCCGGGCAGGAATCGCAGCGCGTCCTCGCCGGCGACCTGGATGCCGACGCGCTCGCTGCCGTCGCGGGCGTAGCGGTCCGGGCCGATCCACCGGACCTCACCGGTGACGCCGACGTTCTTGCCGCGCCGGGTCAGCGACCGCACCCGGCGCCCCACCCGGGGTGCGGTGGTGCGCGCCTGCGCGGCCGCGATCAGCTGCGGCAGCAGCCGCTGCCGGTACCAGGCCAGGGCCGCAGCGCGGACCTGCGGCGTGGCGTCGATCGTGGCGTGGTTGTGGTAGGTCCAGCCCCGTGTGCTGGCGTACTCGCAGCTGGTGACCTGGTCGCCGTCCCAGACCACGGCGAGAAAGTCGCTGTCGTCGTAGCCGTTGGCCTCGTAGGTGGCCAACACCGCGCCCACGTAGGAGCGCTGCGGGTCGCCACAGCACCGACCATTGTTCTTGATCTCTGTGGTGCAGGCGGGCCCGCACACGGTGATGGACATCGGCTACCTCCCGGGGAGATGTGATCTGCCTCGTCAGCGCCGGGACGATCAGTCCTCGGCGGACGCCGCGAAGCGCGGCGTTTCGGCGGGCGCGTCGGACGGGCTCGTGCCCGTCTTGGGGGCGGGTCGCGGGTCCGCGGTGCTGGGCACCGGCGGTCAGGCGCTGGCGGTGAGCCAGCGGTCGAGCGTGCGTGGGCTGATGCCGTACTGCGCGGCCACCGCCACGCGCCGGGTGCCTTCCCGGACGAGGGCCACCGCGGCAGCCCGCCGAGCCTGCTTCGGGCTGTGCCTGACAGCAGGCCGGCGCGGGGCGCACGGCCGCATGCGCCGGCGCTCGGCTTCGGTCGTGGCGCCCCATACCCCGTCGGCGCCGAGCTCGAGTGCCCGGGACAGGCAGGCCGCGGTCGCCGGGCAGCGCCGGCACACCCGCCTTTGCCTTCTCGACCTGGCGCGCGGCGGGCCCGCCAGTGCTGACCGGGAAAAACAGCTCCGGATTCACCGCCCTACAGGGCAGGTCGTGGTCCAGGAAATCCATCTCTGCTCACCTCGCATCTCGGGCTCGGACAGGGCCCAGCCCCTCGACAGGGGCCCGGGGGTGGAGACCGGGCGGGGCGCCGCCGCTGTGGCTGGGCGTCCCGCCCGGTAGCCGCCCGGAGGGTCTCAGGCGACCGGTTCGGGGGCGGTGGTCGAACCGGCGTGCTCACGGCGGGGCGAGCGCGTGACGGTGATCGCCGCCTTCCGGGTGTCGGCCGTGACGATCTTGGCCTGCACCTCGGTGCGCGGGATCTCGCGCGACTGACCGTCGTCGTCGGTCACGGTGAACGAGTTGTCGGCCAGCTGGCCGATCACGACCACCGGGTCCCCGGAGCCCAGGTTGCTGGCGTTCTCGGCGACCGGTCCGAACGCGACCACGTTGAGCCAGAGGGTCCGGCCGTCGCGCCACTCACCGGACTCGCGGTCCTGGTAGCGCTTGTTGATCGCGAGGGAGAACTGGAGCCGCGCCCGACCGGTGCGCTCGTTGAACTCGAACGTGGGCTGCTTGCCGATGTTGCCGATGTAGGTCTGGTCGCTCATGGGGTGCCTCCTGAAGGCGTGTCGGGCTGGTTGGTGACGCGGCCCTGCCTCAGTGCGCCGTGGTGGGGCCCGAAGGGGCGGCGGGGGTTCGGCCTGGCCCGAGCGGGTGGGATCGGCCGCCAGGCCGACGAGCAGCGCGAGCTCGTCTCACCCGCTCGGTGTCGGTGCCGGTTCATCGCCGCGACCCCCACCGCGGTGTGCTGACCTTCGGGCGTCTCCACACCGAGCCCCGACACGTATTCGGGAGGCACTACGGGTGACGAGCCGCTGAACACTCATGCCCCGGCCGCCGAGCCCGTGTCGAGTGCCCGGCCGCTGCTACCGGGGGTGCCGCACCCCGGCCAGCACGGTCCTGCCCTGGGTGATCGCGTCGTCGACGCCGTAGATGCCCCAGCAGGCCTCGACTTCGACCCAGTCCCCACCGCCGCCACAACCGGCGTGTTCGCCTGTCGGCACGGCCGGGCACGGTGTCCACTGTTCGGCGATGTAGCCGACGACCTGCCCGCGGGCCCACTGGTCATAGACCTCGACCTCGCCGCGCACGTAGTCCGTGGCCTGCTCGTCGCCGGGGTAGCGGCCGCCGCCGGCGGTGCGCAGCTCGTCGCGCAGGAGGTAGGCGAGCCCGGCTTGTCCGGAGTCCCACGGGTCGGTGAAGCATCCGACCGGTTCGCCGGCGCGCAGGGCGAGGTCGCCGTGCGCGTAGCCGTGCACGCCCACCACGACCGCGTCCCAGAACAGCGTCAGGTAGCGGGCGGCCAGTGCCCAGCCGCCGCGTTCGCACAGCTGCCGCAGCCGGCCGGTGCGGTCCTCCCACGGCAGGTCGTGTCGGGCGACATCGAGCACCAGGTGCCCGACGGTGCCCCTTTCGCGCGGCGACTCGGGTGCGTCGTCGGGCAGGACCCGGACCCGCCCGCCGGGGACCTCGGCGATCTCGATCTCACGCATGACGGATTCCCTCTTCTCGAGACGACGACCGGGGCTGGTGGTGGTCAGTGCCAGATGACGTCGCGGACCTGGGCGCGGGCGAACAGGGCGACCTCGCGCAGCACGGTCAGCCGGTCTTGTAGGTAGCCCGCTGATCGGCCGAAGTCGTAGTGCGTGCCGGCGGCGTTGAGGTCGCGGGCCGGTACACCCGCGTCGGCGGGGGCCAGAGCCAGGGCCAGTTCGACGCGGCCGAGCATCTGCTCGGCCGCGAGGTCACCGACCAGGGGCGTGTCCTGCTCCGGCGGCGGCGCGACGGGTGCCGGCTCGTGGACGTCGTCGGCACCGAGCTCGGCGACCAGGCCGAGCGCGCGCAGCAGCAGCATCGCGTGGCGGTTGCTGACGTTGAGGCTGGGTTCGGTGTCGGTGCTGTAGTGCACGACCACGAAGGGGCGGTAGGCGTGCTCGCCGCAGTCCGGGTCGGTGCAGTATCGGCGATGGTCGGCCAGCCCGGCGACGGCGGCGTCGTAGTCGGCGAAGTAGCGCCGGTCGGTCGGCAGATACGCCGGGCACTCGATGCTCGCGCCCAGCTCAATCGGGCCGCCGGTGGGCGGGGCGGGGCAGAAGGTGACAGACATGACAAGGCCCTCCCAGAAGGCGTGACGGCCAGGGCACCGGCCCGGGCGGGGCGGGTCAGTCGCCGGACAGGGCGGCGTACTGCTCGACGGTTTCGAACCGGTCGTGCAGCGGGATCGCCGACCCGCCGCAGCCCAGGTGCGCGGATAGCGTGCGGAACCGGGAGTCGCTGCTGTAGATGAACGCCCCGGAGGCCATCGGCCCGACCCGATCGGGACGGGGCAGGTCGGGGACGGCGATCCCGTACATGCCGGCCCGCTCGATCAGCCGCACCGCCGGCGCGTTCTCGTCGGGCGCGATCACGGCGGCGCCGTAGTAGTCGACGAGGTCCCCGACCAGGGTCACGCGGGTGACCCGCCCGGACAGCCCGCCACCGGAGTAGTCCGCGCCGTCGGCGGCGCGCAGGACGGTCACGCGCAGGCCACGCCGGCCGTCCTGCGCGCTCGTGTTCGACGTCGGGGTGATCGGGTTCATCGAAGACCTCCAGGTCGTGTCGGGCTGGTGGGTGACGCGGCTCCGCCTCAGCGCTCCGTGGTGCGGCCCGAAAGGGGCGGCGGGGGTTCGGTGCTGGCCCGAGCGGGTGGGAACCGCGTCAGCGGTCCGAGCCCCGGCGAGGCGCGTCCCGCCCGGTCGGTGTCGGCGCCGGTTCATCGCCGCGGACCGCACCCCGGTGTGCTGACCTTCGGGCGGCACCCCACCGAGCCCCGACGCCCCGAGGGGTGGGCGCACACCTACCCACGCGGTGGACACTCCGGCGGCCTCGCCCTACCCGGGCGGGGCGGTGTGGCCGTGGGCGATGGCCAGCAGCGCGTCCGGGCCGGTGAACCAGGCGCGTACGACGTCGGTGGCGTCGTGCTTGTCGAAGTGGGCAGCGACCCGTTCGAGGCCGCCGGGGATCCGGTGGTCGATCTCGACGACGAGGTCGTCGATCGGGTAGTCGAACCCGGCGCCGCCGTAGAGCTCGGCGTACTCGGCCAGCGCCAGCTGCTGGAACAACGTCCGGTCACCGAGCCCGCGTACTGCGCCACCGCTGTCGGGGGCTGGCTGCCGGTAGACGATGCCGTCGTTGAGCGCGATCTGCATCGGTGGGTTGTCCGGGAACCGCTCGGCCAGGTCGCTGGTGTCGATTGCCACCCGCAGCAGTGGGCCGGGTTCCCAGTAGACGCTGACCAGGGCTTCGCCCACGCGCAGCGCAGGGCGCTCGTCGTCGTTGGTCTGGGGCAGGAACTGGCCACCACGGTTGAGCTGGTCGTGGTCCTGCTCGGTGTGGGTCATCTCGAACTCCCAAGAAGAAATGGCACATCCCGGGGCGGGGCTGTCGCCCCGCCCCGGGTGTGAGTGCTGGGTCAGTCGGTCTCGGCGTCCGGGAGGTCGCCGGAGTCGGCGCTGCCGGTGTCAGCCGTGTCCGGCTCGGCGTCGGGGGCGGGCCCCTCGTCCTCGTCGCCGGTGGCGGGCGCGCCGCTCTCGTCGTCCCCGATCTCGCCGGCGGTACCACCGTCGGAGTCGTCCTCCGGGTCGGAGGTGGTGGTGTGGTCGGTATCGGGGTCGAGGGCGAGCTGCTCGACCTCGGACAGCGGGTAGCCCCAGTCGCGCAGCTGGGCGAGATAGCGCTGCGTGGCCGCGTCGGCGTTGCGCCAGTTGCCGCGGTGGGTGCTGGCCTCGTAGGCGGCCAGCACGAAAGCCAGCGACAGCATCCCGGCCCGAGCTGTGCTGGTGGCGCGGGCGGCCTGGGCGAGTGGGTTGACCCGCCCGCTGTAGTAGCCGCCCCCCTCGGGGGCGTCGAGGCCGAGCAGCTCGCAGGCGAGGTGGTTGCCCGACTCCATCGCCTTGCGCAGGGCGTGGGCGCCCTGGCCGAGCTCGGCGGCGACGTAGATCGCCGCTCCCTTGGGCGCGGCCTTCTTGGCCAGCAGCTCGGCCAGCCACTCGCGGCGCACGGTCTCGGCAGAAACCCACGCCTTGTTGTTGTCGACCACCCGCCGACGCTCGAGGCGTGCCGCATCCTTCTCCCGGGCCTCCCGGTCCGCACGCTCCTGCTCGCTTTCCACCGTGGCGGTGGCGCCGGTGTGGGCGCGCATGCTGTTGCGCAGCGGGGCGTGCCCATAGGTGGTCGGGTCCACACACAGCCAGTGGGTCCGGGCCTGGGGGCCGTCGCGGAAGTGGCGGACGGTGACCACTTCCGCGGCGTGGCCGGGGCAGCTGCGGTGGGCCTCCTCCTCCAGGGCGGTCTCTTCGGGGTCCTCGGCGCTGGGTCGCAGCCGCCACAGCTCGGTCGCGGCGGCGTAGCGGTCGTCGTCGCGGTCGATGACGGTCACTCCGGCCTCGGTCAGCTCGGCGACCGCGGCCGCATGCGCCTTCTTCTCGGCGCGGTCGTCACGCAGCCGCTGTGCGAAGTGGCGGAACCGCTCCGGCTCCCGCACCGCGACAGTGGTGAGCAGCGTGACCGCCTCGTCGTCGTCCTCGAACTCGGCGATCACCGCCATCTGCATCAGGTCCAGCTCGTAGTGGGACCCGATCGCGACCGCCCGCTTGCTCTGCGCGGCCTGGGTGGTCTGGCGGACCCGGTCGGCCCTGGTACGGACGACCTTGGCGATCTCGGACGGCTTGAAGTTGAGCCCGAGCAGCTGCTGGTGGGCGGCGACTTCCTCGGCGTCGCCGATGCCTTGGCGGTGCTGGTTCTCGACGAGCTGGTCGACGATCCGCTCGGCCTGCCCGGCCCGGTAGTCGTCGCTGCCGGTGTCGACCTCGTCGCCGTCCTCGGGGGCCGGTTCGGGGGAGATGATGACCGGCACCTGGGTCAGGCCGACCCGGACTGCGGCCAGGGTGCGGCGCTGCCCCTTGCGCACCACCAGTACCCCGTCGCTGGCGCGCCGGCGCACGGTGATCGGTTCCTGCACCCCGCGGTCGCGGATCGAGGCACAGAAGTGCGGGTCCAGCTTGGCGTCGAGGCGGGTGTTGGTCTCCAGTTCGAGAGTGTTGGGGTCGACGATCGCCAGCCGGCCGAACGCCGCTGCGTCCAGTTCGGCCGTGTCGGCGTCAGTGCTTGGTTCTGCGGTCATCAATGACCTCCCACGGTGGGGTGGCCCGCCCCGGGCCACGTGCACGCGTGACCGGGGTGGTGCGCCCCCGAGGCCCGGGGGCGCACCACGTGGCTCGGGCAGCTGTGGGTCCGGCCCGGCGGGGGTTCTGCCGTGGTCGCCCCGGCGTGGACCCGCCGCTGGTATCCGGTGACCACTCGGTGCCCTCGGGGCGGGTTCACCCGCGGGGGACCCCGCGGCAGGTTCATCGCCTGGCGGGGCGCGGAGCTGCCAGCGTGTGCCCGCCCCCGCGGCGGGGCGGGCACCCACCGGCTGCCTCAGATCCGGGGGTCTGCCCGGTCCTCGTCGGGGTCGTGGCCGTGCCGGCAGGCCTCCTGGTGGGGGTGTGGGCACTGGTGTGCCGGTACCGCGTCCAGGTCCGTGGTGATCGCGACCTCGGCGATGGCCCGGGCCAGCGCCGGCAGTAGCCGCGGATGCACCCGCAGCTGCACGTCCGCATACAGCGGCTGGCGGCCCCGGTTGCTGGCCCGGTCGGTCAGGTAGGGCTCGAGAGCGAGGCAAACCTCGCTGATGCGGAGGCTTGTGAGCGCGCCCCAGTGCGGGTGCTCAGTGGTCAGGGCCAGCGCGGGCCGGTCCCGCGCGGCGGCCGTAGTGATGGTGCCGGGCAGCACGGCCAGGTGCTGCGCGGCCTCGTCCACGATGGCGCCCTCGGCCGATTCGAGGGCGTCGGCGGCGATCCGCCACGCCCGCGCGGTGGGCCGGACCTGGCGGTAGGCGGTGAGCAAGCGCCGGTGCAGGTCGGCGGCGATCCCCTCGGCCGGCCGGTCGGGATCCACCGTGACCTGGGTGGTCAGCTCGGGTATGGCCGGCACGTCGCGGGCATCGTCGGGGTCGCAGCAGCGCACGATCAACCGCCCGGCGCGGGGCCCGTAGCTGCGGATGTGCATGCCCAATCTGTCGCCGCTCGCGCTGCGCAGCTGCACCCGTCCGGCGTCGTCGGAAACCTGCCAGGCCTGCGCGTCGAGCGTGCTGAGCGCGGCCGCGACCCGGCCGGCGACCGCATCGACCCTGTCCTCTGCGCGGTTCATGCGCCCACCTGCCCCGGGCGCTGGGCGGCCGCGGTGAGCAGTCCTGCTCGGCGCAGTTCGGCCACCATGGCGGTGGCCAGAGCCTGCAGGGTGAGCACGCCGGGCTGCTGGTCACCCGCACTGCCCCGAGCCCGGTCCAGGGCCTGGCCCAGGGCGTGCTCGAGGTGGGCCGCGATCGTCGGCTCGGCCGGGTCGGTGGCCTCCGGGCGCGGTCCGGGGTCGACGCGGTCGGCGAGCTCGTCGAGACCGAGCTGTTCGGTCAGCCCGATCGCGGTGAACGCCTGCGAGAGATGATCGACCAGGTCACCACCGTTGATGTTGCCGTCGGCTTCTTCTAACTGGGTCCATGCGGCGAACAGGCCGAGGATCCACCGGTCCGCGGGCGAATCGGCCTGCAACGCCAGCGGCGTGTGCTCGGTGGGGTTGCCCAGTGCGAGCAGGGTGTCGCGCTGGCGTGGGCTGGCCGGCATGGTGGCGGGCTTCTGGTGGCGGTGCAGCACCGGCAGCAGGCCTTCCGGGGCGGTGGTGTCGATGTGTCCGGCCTCGGTCACCTCGCCGTGCCGGTTCCACGCGCTGTAGACCCACCCCACGCGCTGGCCGTCCTGCTCATCGGGGGCGAACCACACTTGGGCGCCGGTGGTCGGTGCGGCGAACAGGAACGACACGCCGTCGGGGTCAGTGGTCGCGGGCTGGGAGAGGTGGTCCGGGTCGATGCCGCGGACCGAGAAGATGCGGCGAATATCAGACAGGGTCGTCATCAGGGTTCGTCCAATCGCTGAAAGTGAGGGGGCAGTGCGCGGCGGAGCCACGAGCCCAGCGCCGGGCTCGGGGCTCCGCAGGGGCGAGGTCAGGTCGCGGTCGGTGCGAGCTGTGGCGCGAGGCGGTAGACCTGCGCGATGTGCACGGTGTGCCCGGCCGGGCTCCAGGGCTCCCCGACGACTGCGGCGGGCATCAGCTGCCACCCGGCCTGGTGCAGCGCCGCGGTCGCGGCGCGGGCCATTGGCTCGTTGATCTCCCCGAGGTCCGGGCCGGGTGGGGCGTGCACGACCTGCGTCCCGCCGCCCGGGTCGTCGATGTAGATCAACCCGGTCGGCCGGTTCCACTCGGCGTCGGCCGGCCGGGAGCTCGGCACGAACCCCGCGGTCGGTGGCCCGGCCGCGACCTCGCTGCGCAGCGTTGCGATCCGTTCGCGCCAGTCCAGCCCGGTGACCTCCGCGAACGCCGACGGCCGGGACACGAGTGCTCTGGTGAGGGTGCTGGCGGGGATGTAGACCTCACCGGCGCTGTCGCACTCGCCGGTCCAGGTGCCCAGATCCGGCGCGTACAGCGCGGCCGTGCCGAGGTAGCCCTCGTCCGGCTCATCCCAGGCCAGCCAGGTCGCGCCGGGCGCGACCTCGCGCAGCAGCGCCGGCAGGTGCTCATCGGCCACGGCCCCGGCACCGCCCCAGTCGCTGGTGTAGGTCGCGCCGAGGTAGATCCCGGCCCGCGCCGCGGTCAGGTCCTTGTTGTCGTCGACGCAGAACAGTGCGTGCTCGTCGAACACGGCCGCGAGTGGGGTCGCCTCGTCGACCGGCAGGTCGAGCACGGTCACCGAGAACTCGGCGGCGCTCACGCCGCCACCTGCTGCCCGCCGGTGGTCTGCGCGTCGGGCTCGGGCTGGGGGTCGCGCTTGCCGTCGAACGGCGCGATCGGGGCCAGCTCGTCGACGATGTCGCGGGCCACCCGCAGGACGGTGGTCGCGGCGGCCCGCACCGTGTCCATGTCGCCGTCGGCCCAGCCCATCACGTAGGCGTCGGTGTAGGGCTCGGAGTCCAGACCGAACGCCTTACACACGATGTGGGCCACCGACTCGGCCTCGGTCTCCTGCCGCCCGCGGTGCTGCACCGGCGCGGTGTAGGTGAACTGGTCGAGGTGTCCGCACCGGATATGGGCCAGCTCGTGGATCGCGGTCTTGATCCGCTGGGCGTGGCTGACGTCGCCGCGCACCCGCACCAGCCGGGTCCCGTCGTCCCCGGCCACGGTGACCCCGTTGGCCGCGCCCAGATACGCGCTGCCCGGCTCGGCCAGCGCGTAGTCGTAGCCAGCGGCCCGGATCATGGCGACCACGTCGTCGTAGACCCCGGTCGGGTCCCCGCCATCGAGCAGGACGGCCTGCTTGCCGCCGTGCAGCTTCACCTGCCGCCGCACCTGCACGGTGGGCACCACGTAGTTGTCCGCCCACGGCACGATCGGGGCGGTCTGGGACAGCTCGAAGGTCCTCTCGAACTTCCAGCCCACGACCACGACCGGCAGCCGGTTCTGCGCGTCGCGCACGAGCCGGCGCCCGGTGCGGCGCTCGTAGTCCTCGCGCTCGTCCTCACGCACCCGGCGCTTGACCGGCGCCCAGATGCTGAACCCCGTCTGGCCGGCCATCACGGTGCGCTTGTGCTTGCGCCAGCCCGAACTTCCGTCGCGGGCGCCGTAGGCCATGAACATCCGCGGCTCGATCCCCCGCTCGGCGGCCTGGAGCATGAGCAGGATCTGATTGCCCAGCGAGTAGCGCGCACCCCACTCGGCGACGGTCTCGAGGAACTCCAGCCACTCGACCGGGTCGGCCGCCAGCCGCTCGAGCCGGGCCATCATGTCCTCGTGCGCGGCCTGCATCGCCTCCCGGCGGGCCTGCTGCTGCTCCTCGGTCGGCGCCGGCCGCTTGCTCTTGCGGCGGCTCTTGGCCGGGGTCGGGCGGGTGAGGGTGGTCTGTCCCATGGCGGGCTCCGATCAGACGAATCAACCGCTGCACTCCCAACCTGGGGAAGCGGGGTGCGGTGCAGCCCCACCGCCGGTCGCGGTGGGACGTGACTCGCCCGCAGACCGGCGGGCGGCGCGGCGGGGCCACGCGCTCGCCCGACCGGCGTGACACCACCCCTTCGGGCCCAGCAGCGAGGCACTCTCGGGAAGCAGGTGGTGTCACCCGTGTCGGGTGCGGCAGGCGCGGCATCGTCGGGGAAGCCGCCCGACGGGCTGCAGAGTCACCACGGCCCACCTCGCCGCCGGTACGGCTACACCGCCGCCCGGGGCGGACACCGGCCGCTACCCCTCGGCCACAACGCACGGGTCGGACGCTGCCCGCGGGCCGTAAAGTCCCGGCCGCGTGGACGGGCCGGATACCGCCCGGCCCGTCCACCACCTGCGGCGACCACCGTGGGTCACTCGCACTTGCAGCACTTCCAGCATCCGCTCTGCTGGTCATAGACCTTGTAGCAGCCATCAGCACACATCGCCGGTCACCTCCTTCCCTCTGGACGTTCCGGTCCCCGAAGCCCGGGGCCCACAGCTGAGCCAGCAACTCGGCACCCGCCGTGAGCACAGGGGGGATGCCGTCACCGGGCACGACCGGCGGATCAGAACCGGGTCAACAGGCCGCGGACTGTGTCCGGACTGGGGGTGCTCGCGGCGACTCCGGCGACCAGCCGCGGCAGCAGCGCCGCCGGGTCGGCGCCGGTGGCGCGCTCGGCCGCAGCCGAGGCGTGGGCGCCGTCGCCGTGCAGCAGCGCGGCTAGGGCCAGATAGGCCGCCGGCGTGGCCGACCACGGCGCCGGGGTCTCCCGTACCAGGGCCTCCAGGACTGCCCGCATCTGCGAGGTGTGCTCCCGCAGGTGCTCGACCACCGCCCGCTGGTCGTCCAGCCCCGCGATCAGGCACAGGACAAGGTCGTCGTCAAGCTGATGACGAGCGCGGTAGTCGTCCACGGCGGCAGCCAGCGACGGACGTGCTCCGGTGCTCGGTGCGGTGTCGTCGGTGAGCAGGTGTGCCCGCCGCGCCAGCGTGGCAGCGTCGACCGGAGCCAGCGTCTGTGTGATCGCCTCGCGATTGGGCAGCGTGACCTGGCCGGCCCAGGCCATGTGCGCCGCGATCGTGGTGTGCGGGCCGGGGACGGTGCCGGCGTCACTGCAGCCGGGGTCGAGGCAGCGCCACTGGTCACCGGGCCGGGTACCGGTGGCGTGGATCGTGCCGGTGACCCGGACTCCTCCCGCGGTCAGGACCAGGCTCGCGTCGCGGCATGCGTCCTCACGGGCCTGGGTGCTGATCGCAATGAGCACCACACTGTGGCGATACTCCGCCGGCAGAGCCCGCACCATCTGGGCTGCGACCGCCTCGACGCCACCCACCGCAGGCAGGTCGGCGCGCAGGACCGGACCCATACGGGTGCTGTCGCCGGCGAAGGACATCAGCACGAGGGACTGCGCTGGGTGAAACGTCAGCACGCACGGGACCACGGCGACAAGATCGCCGGGGTCGGTGATCCGAACGGTAGATGGGGTGGTCATGACAAACGGCCTCCTCGAGGTCAGGGCTGGTCGGTGTGACGCGGCCTGCCCGAGCGGGCCTGGGTGGGGTCCCCGCCAGGGGAGCGGCGGGAGCGGACGGCTCCTCCGCGGCGGGGTGGGAACCCGCGCGCGGGTCCGAGCGCAGCGAGGCCTGTCCCACCCGCCCGGCCCGGGGCCGGCCGCTATCGGCGCCACAGCCCCATCCCCGGTCTGCTGGCCTGCCGGCGATCACACCGCCCCGGCCCTTCCCGAGGAGCGACACCTCCGCCCGAGCTCCTCCCAGGCCCCGCCGGGATGCGCGACACTGACCCCGGCCCCAGTCCGGGGGTCGCTGGGGGAGGGGCTGTCATCGACACGATCACGGCATGGGCCAAGCCCGGGGCTGATCACCGATGCCGCCACCGCGCCGCCGACCCGGGTCGCGTGCGTGACGGTGACCTTCGCGGTCACGGTCACCACCGGGGATGCGCGGCCCGGCGCCGACCCGGTCGACGCGATCACCGCGACCCTGCTGGACCGCGGGTTCACCCTGCTGACCAGCCATGACCCGGCCGAGCTGCAGGCCGCTCCGGTGCTGTCGGGTTGGTGGGGAGATCTCAGTGATCCGGGCCGGCTGCGGATCGCGGCGAACTGTTCTACGACGGTGACCTCGGCGCGGCAGTGCCCGACCACTGGCGCGCCACCGCGCTGGCCAGCCGGCGGCTCACCGTCCTGGCCGCCACCCAGCTCGACCTGCACCGAGGCGACCGCGGCGAACAGGCTCGTCAGGCGCAGCAGGACGGCCGACTGGTGGCCGGCCAGCTCCTCCTCCGGCCCCACATCGAGTAGCGGACTCCCACACGCACACCGGCCCGGGGTACACACCACCGAGTCGGGTCGAACTTACGTTCGACTACCGGTAGGGTTGCTGCAGGCTCGTCGGGCGTGGGGGAAGCACGCTCGGCGAGCCCTTCAGCCCGGGAGTACGGCGAGGGGCGTGGTCGTGGTGGGCGAGAACCGTCGTTACGAGCGGTACGCGCGCCCGGTCGACCGGGAGACCGAGGCGGAGGCGGCCGCGCTGCGCACGATCGCCGGCTTCCTCGAGGGAGGCACCGTGCTGATCACGGATCGTCAGCTGGCCGGGCGAGTGGCGGAGATCTTCCGGGCAACAGCGGCGGAGCTGTCCGCGGGTCGCCCGGTGCCGCTACAGGTGCGCCGCACCATTCGGCGCACCGCGGACACGGTACGGGGCCTACTCGACCCTCGCCCCCGCGGCGATGGTGACCGGTGATGCGGGCCGAGAAGGAACGAGCCGCGGCCCGCCTCCGGGACGAGCGCATGCTGGTGGCTGAGTTCGCGCGGCGACTGCGCAAGCGGGCGGTGCTGGACTCCTACGCCGGGCTGCGCGGCCAGGATGTCGGGCTCGCGCTGGCCGCGATGCTCGACAGCGTCTCCCTGGTCCTGGACCAGGTCCCCGATCAGGTTCGCCGCGACGCGGTCACCGCAGCCCGCTGCGACCGGGACGGCCCCGACGGACCGAACGACCCCCGACGGAACCGAAAGGGGCTGACCAGCGGGGACGGTCACTGACCGTTGCGTGCCGGCTGGGCGTGCCAGCCTGCGGTGGCCTGCCCGGTGACAGCGGCCACGGTCGGAGTTCCGTGGCCACCACCCTGTCAGGAGGAGCGAGGGAAGACCTCACTGCGGAGGTCGTGGGCAAGGCGCCGGACGAGATCACGCGAGGCTTCCTCGCTGAGTGCGGCGTCGCGATAGATGTGGTGGCGGCGTCGGTAGCGCTCGACGCGATCGGGGTCATCCTCGCGGTACTCGCTGGCCTCGAGCTCGACGATGACGGTTGCCCGATCGTCGTCCTCGCCCGGCTCGAACAGATCGAAGCTGGCTCCATACCGGCTCGACATATCCGTGTCGATGGGAATGACTCGGAACGACACTGTGGGCAGGTCAGCGACGTCGGCAAGGTGGAGCAGCTGCTCAGCCATCACAGCCGGGCCGCCGAGGCGGTGACGAAGAACCGCTTCGGTGACGACGGCTTCCAATCGTGTCGAGGGCCGGTACAGCAGATCTTGCCGACTGACTCGGGCCATGACGGCCGCGTCGGCTGCCTCTGCGTCGAGCCCGACGACTTCTCTCATGAGGAAGCGCGCGTAGCGGGCGGTCTGGAACAGACCTGGGATCAGCGCGTTCTGGAACACCTTGATGAGCGCGGCCTGGCGTTCGAGCTCGTCGTAGCGTTGCTGGTGCTCGCGCCATCCAGTGCCATGCAACGTCGGCCAATCGACCATCCCGGCGGAGTCGACGGCGGCCGCGAGCACAGACTCGGCGTCCGCGCCCTCCGTGTCCGCGCTGTGGTTGATCCACGCGCGTACGAGTTCCTCGTCGACGCGAGCCTGTCCGTTCTCCAGCTTCGAGACGGTGGCCTGAGAGATCCCGAGCAGCCGACCAAGCTCGGTGCCGGTCAGGCCCGCGGCCTTCCGCCGCGAGCGCAACCGCGCACCGAGCTGCTGCTTGGCCTTCTGCAATCCCGGTTCCTTTCTCGGCTAGTGGCTCAGTGAGGGCACGTGCAGCGCCGGTGGCGCGGGCACGTGGCTCCGGCGCTGCTGGGGGACGGAGTCCAGGGCGTAGTGCTCAGCGCCGACCGTGCGACCAGGTTCGGTGAGCATCCGGCGGATCTCGTGGAACGGCGCGACGTTGTCCACGCGCTCCGCGCCGAGGAAGCGCCCGGCGTCGTCGAAGTGTTGGACGAATGCGGTCGTGTCGTCGAAGAGCCAGAAGTCGGGGACGGAGTCCCAGGCACGATCGAGCTGGTGGCGCTCGAGCACCTGCACGTCTTCCCCCGCGGCGATGTTGTCGGGGTAGGCGGCGAACTCGAACCGCGTGTAGTCGGTAACGGGGCGGCCGACGACACGGACCCTGCCGATCGAGGCGCCGCGAGCCCGCACGTCTTCGACGATCCGGATCCAGCCGTTGTTGTCCCGCGTCTTGCGAGGTACTACGCCGCTGCGCAGAAACGCATCGATGCGCTCCTGCTCGCCGTCGACGGTGTAGACGTCGCGACCTTCGTAGCGCCACGCGTAGTCGGTGAAGCGGCCGTACATCTGGCCGAGCTCCTCGGCGCTCATGCTGCGACCACCTCATCGATCTCGACCAGGTTCTCGTGGCCGGGCGCACCGATCGCGCGCAGCACGTCTGAGTCGGTCACCTGGCGCCCGCGCACGAGCACGCGATCCCCGGCCAGCTGCTCTACGGGGCCGGACCAGCGCTCGCGGCCGATCGCCACTGCGTGCCGCCGCAGCAGTTCGCTCGGGACGACAACCGCGTGGGAGTTGTCCTTCACGAGGTCTCCTTGTACGACCACGGTCCCGCGGTCGGTCGCGTAAGTGTTCGGGCAGTTACCGCCCTCGCAGTCATTTAGGTTCGCGATCCTCTGCACCAGCATTCCGCCTCCACGTGCCTCATGCCGAATATTCCAGACGCACGGTGGAGGGTAGCTGGCACATCAGCGCTGCGAAACGGCCCATGGCTGGCCGCTCGCCTCCTCAAGGTCGTGAATACAGCCCGAAGGCTAGCGAATATTCGGAATATTCGCTAGCCTGGAGGGGCCTCGGCCAGTGTTGCTGCACTGGCCGAGGCGTGGATCGCACCACCCAGCCTTCGAGTTCCGAGGAGTACGACCCATGTCCAGGATCCCAGGGGGCCCACCGCGGCCCGACTTCCCCCCGCCTGCGCGACCGCACCTGACGGTCGCCACGTCCGGCCCCACTGCTGCGGCGTCGCTGCCGAACGCGGTGGGGGACACGGTGCCGATGACGGCGGTTGAGGACGGTCTGGAGCACGAGGTCGCTGCGGAGGATCTGAGCGCGGGCAGCGTGTTCGGCCGGTATCGGGCGTTGTGCGGCATGGCGTTCGGCCCGGCCGCGTTGACGGTGCCGGCTGGTGTGCCGTGCCGGAGCTGCGCGGTGGAGGTTGCCCCCGGCCCGGAGCCGGTGGCGGCGGACGCACGGCGCTCGCGCCGTGCTGCGGCGTCGTGGCTGCGGGGGCTGCGTGCCCGTACGGCGCGGCGGGATCTGACGGGGCGCATGGTGGAGCCTGGCGATGTCGCCGCGTAGGTCAGCGGAGAAGGTGCGCGGGCAGGCCGAGCAGCTCGCGCTCGAGGCGCGGCAGGCGGCCCGTGTTCGGGCGTTGGCCACCAATCCTGATGTGATTGCGCTGCAGGTCGAGCGGGTCCGCACGCAGGTGGACTGGCTGATGTGGTCCGGGATCATCCTCGGGATGGCGTTCTGCATGACCAATGTGCAGGACTTCGCCGCGGGGGAGTCGCTGCCGTGGTCGCTGCCGTGGTTGGCGGCGTGGCTGCTGGATCCGATGGTGTCGTTGGTGCTGATCGCGGTGATCCGCGCCGAGCAGGTGACCGCGCGCTGGCAGGTGGCCAGCACGGCGTGGGCCCGGCGGACCCGCTGGGCCACGCTGGGTGCGACGTATGCGATGAACACCTGGGAGGCGTGGTCGCAGGCCGATCCGGCGCTGATCGTGCTGCACTCGGTGCCGCCGCTGGTGGTCTTCGTCGCCTCGGAGGCTGCCCCGGGGCTGCGAGATCGGCTGACCGCCGCGGTGTATGCCGCGGCCGCGGCGGACCCGGCGCTGCGCACCGCGCCGGTCACGGTGGGGGAGGCAGTGGCCGCAACCGAGCAGCTGGCGGAGCCAGCCGCGGAGCGCGCCGGGCTCGCCGCGGGCGGTCAGGAACCAGCCACCGAGCCGAACGAGCACCTGCATACGGGGAACGGTCCCGACGCGCGGCCCGCGCACCGGTGGGAGCGCACGGAGCTCCTGGATGCCGGGCCGGAGGCCCGCGTGACGCAGGTGATGGATCTGCTCGGGGCGGGCTTGGTGCCCGCTCAGGATCTCACCGGCGAGCAGGTCGGGGTGATCTTCGGGCAGTCCCAGCGGACGGGCCGTCGTGATCTGCAGGAGGCGCGCCGCCGGCTCGGGCAGCTGCCCGCCAGCCCGGGCGAGGACGACGACGTCGTGTCGAGCGCGGGCGGCGCGCTGGTGCTACTCAGCGCGGAGCGCCGGCTGGAGGTGGGAGCATGACCCGGGCGGAGCTGCGCAGTGTGGGCCCGGCCGAGTCCCCTGCTGCCACCGGATCCGAGCAGCACACACCCGTCCCCGACCCGGATGCCGGGACCAGTACCGGCCGTGACCGGATGGCTGGGGCGCCGGTCCGGGCGATTGTCGGTCGGTGGTCGTCGTCGGCGTGGTGGTGGGGAGTTGTCCCGGTGCTGCGGGCGGCAGTGTCGTCGGCGGGCTGGTCGCGCCTGGTCGAGCGCGCGGCACCGGCCCTGTGCCGCGCGCTTGCCCAGCTCACCGCGCTGGTCTGGCTGGCCCTCGGCGCGGCGCTGCTGTGCTGGCCGGAGGGTGCCGCGACCGCGGTGGGCTGTGTACTGCTCGCCGCCGGTGTGGTGCTGGTGCTGTGTCGCAGCTGGCCCGCCGCCGCCGCGGGCCTCGTGCTCGGGGTGGGCCTGTTGTGCCTGCCGGGCCTGGCCGCGGCGATCGTGGGTGGCGTTCTGGCGGTGGTCGGGGCCGCGGTGTTGGCGGTGCCGATCGCGCGGATGGCGTATCCGCACAGCGTGCGGGGCCGGGTCCGCACCGGGTTCGGCGCCGACGGCTGGGCGGGCTGGTGGGATCTGTATCGGCACCTGTCCGCGCACGCGGTGCGGGCCGCGGCGGTCGCCACCCGTCCGAGCGTGGCCGCGGAGGTCCGCGCGCCCGGCGAGGATGGTCGCCCGGCGCCGGGGCGGGTGGAGCGGTTGCCGCTGTCGCGGTGCGGCACCTGGCTGGGCCGCTCGGTGGTCGGCCCGGTACTAGGCACCGACTGTTATGCCGCGCACCGGGATGTGATCGGGCAGGTCGCGCCCCCGCAGACCGGGAAGACCGCCCTGATGGGGCACCACATCCTGGATCACTGCGGGCCGGTGCTGGCGACCTCGACCAAGGTCGATCTGTTCGAGCACTGCGCCGGGGGCCGCGCGCAGCGTGGACCGGTGTGGTTGTTCAACCCGGAGGGCCTCGGCGAGCTGGGGTCGTCGGTGTGGTGGTCACCGGTCGCCGGCTGTGCGCACCCGCAGACAGCGACCGAGCGGGCCGGGCACATGGTCGGAGCGACCACCTCGGGCGATGACGACGGTGACCGGTGGGACGACTGGTCGGCCAGTGTGCTGGCCGCACTGCTGATGGCCGCCGACCTCGGGGGCCGGGACATGACCACGGTGGCGAACTGGGTGTTCTACCCGACCAGCGACGCCCGCCAGGGCGGGGCGGGCGAGGCCCTGGCGCTGTTGCAGCGGGCCCCGGCCGGCCGGGTGCCGTCGGGCACGGTGGAGTCGCTGCGCCAAGTGCTGTCCACCGATGCGCGCAAGACCCGCGATTCGATCTTCATGACGCTCTCGCGGGCGGTGCAGTTCATGACTGACCCGCAGATCGCGGCGCTGGCGTCGCCGACTCCGGGCGCGGTGGAGTTCGACGCGGAGGCATTCGTGACCGGCCAGGGCGCGGTGTTCCTGGTGGGTTCGGACCGCGCGCATGCCACGGTGGCGCCGCTGCTGGCGGCGTTGACCGGGCACGTGTTGGAGACCGCGAAGCGGGTCGCGGCCACCCGCCCGAAGGGTCGCCTGGACCCGCCGCTGGGGCTGTTCCTCGACGAGGCCGCGCTGATCACGCCGGTGCCGTTGGATCGCTGGGTCGCCGACGCCGGTGGCCGTGGTGTGCACATCGAGTGGGCGGTGCAGTCGCCTTCCCAGCTGGCCCAGCGCTGGGGCGCCCGCGGCGCGGACACGATCTGGAACGCCACCAACGCCAAGCTGGTCTATGGCGGGCTGACGTTGGACGAGGACCTGGAGAAGGTCTCCAAGCTGTGCGGGCACCGGTGGGAACCGGCCCCGACCGGGGACGGCACCGAGAAGTACACGCAGGTGCGGGTGTGCCCGCCGGATCGGGTGCGTCGGCTGCCGCAGTGGCACGCGGTGCTGATCCATCGCGCGACCCCGGCGACGGTCGTGCGGATCACCCCGGTGTGGTCGCGCACGGATCTGCTGCCGCCTCCTGCCGTACCCGCCGTGCAAGCGTCCGCGGCCGCCGGTGTGGACGACACGACAGGGCAGGCCGCCGCGTGAACCGCGGGATACCCCCGGCCGCTGACCGGTTCCACCCCATGCCGCAACGGTGGCAAGGTGAACGGGTGTCCACACGCGACCATCAGTCGCGGCCCCGGCCGGACCTGGGTCGGGTGGACCGTAGAGAACCCCGGATCCATGACGTGAGGCGAGCACCTCAGATCGGAGAACCGGATGAGAAGGGAACGAGCCGGTGACCAGTGACGGACCGGGCCCGCCCCCGACCGGAGCCAGCGGCGCGGGTCGGGGGCGCCCGTTCGCGGTGCAGGTCGGGGAGGAGCTGCGCGAGCTGCGCCGGGAGGTCGGCCAGACCTCGGGCAACGTCGCCGAGGTCGCCGATCACCTCTCGCAGCTGAGCCCACGGGTCGACGAACTCGAGATCAGCGTGGCGTCCCTGGCCGGGGCCGTCGAGGCCGCCGGCGCAGGTGATGGAGAGCCGGAGGATGAGGCGTTGTCGCTGACGCCGGCGCTGCGCTGGTCGCAGCTCGAACCGGGCGACAAGCATGCGGCGTGGGATGCGCTGGGCGGCTTCGTGGCTGAGGTCCTCAACCGCGACTACCGGCTCTCCCGCGCGCAGCTGCCGGACTGTTGGCCGGTTCATCCGCGGGCGGTGCGGGAGCTGGCGTGGCTGCGCACCCTGTATGTCGACTCCAGCGCCCCCGATACCCGCCCCGATCTGGTCGCGGAGTGGCATGTGCGGTGGCTGCCCGCGGCACTGACGAACCTGGCCACGGCGATCGACGGCCGGGAGTGCGCCCCGGGTAAGCACCGGCTCACTGAGGAGGAACGCCGCCAGTATCACGAGCGGCTCGCCGAGGCGGAGCGCCGCGGCGAGGCGGCTCCGCCGCTGACCAGCGAGATCGGTAGCGATCGGTCCCGGTATCGGCCCGATCGGTTCCCGCCGCGGCGCAGCTACGACCAGGATGCTCACCTCGGCGCCGCAGGCAACGGTCCGCTGCTGCTCGACGAGGCCACCCCGGCGCCGGCAAGCAGCCGGGGCTGCTGGTGGGAGTACTTCCTCGAGGCCCGCCGCGCCGACATAGGGCCCGACTCCGACGACCCCGACCCGAGCCAGGACAGGTGAGTGCGTCCCGGCCAGCCGCACCCGGGTCCGGGGCACCGAGCGGGTAGGGCGGGCGGCGGGTCCGCGGCGGCCGCGGCTGCGCCCGCGCGTGGCGGGTGGGCGCCCTCGACCGTGCCTCACCACGGGAGGTGGCGTTGTGGCAGTCAAACCCCTGCCGCCGGGCGCCCGCCCCAGGAGGCGGTCTCAGGCTCTACCGACAGCCGCCGCGCCGCGGATGGCGTCACCGGGCTCCAGGCCCCCGCTGGACCAGTGCAGTGACCTCGCGGCGCCACGCGGTGTAGGCCTCGCCGCCGTCCAGCCCGAGGCCTGCGATGCAGTCGGCACACCGGTCGGCGATGATCAGCAGACCTGGCGTACCGCACTTTCCGCAGGGCACGAGCTCGGCGATCAGATCGCGTGCTTCGACGGTTTCGCCGCGCGGTGTCTGGGTGGCCACCACGCGAGTGTGCCCGCTCGGGTGCCTACTGCTGGGTGCGGGCCGGCAGCCGGCGCCGCGACGGAGGCACGACGATGCGGCGTGGCAGATGGTCGGCGAACCGAGCCGCACCGACTGCGGGTCCCGGGTGCCCCTCGACCGCAGGGCGCGCTCCGGCGAGCCCGGTCTCCCGCAGCCGCAGCACGCGGTGCCGGCTCCTGGGAGTGCATCTCGGCCACCCGCGGCGCTCAGGACAGGTCTAGGCCGTCATCGAGGTCGTATCCCTGCTCGTATGGCTCGATCTCGCGTTGGAGCGGATCGATTTCTTGCTGCTGGCGTGGCTGCAGTTCGGCGATGTCGTCATGGGCCGAGGTGAGGGCCATCTGGTCCTGGTCGAGCCCGTGGAAGTGCCAGGAGGCGAGTCCGGAGGCAGCCTCTTGTTGCACGAGGCGTTCGGCGAGCACGGCCATCTCGACCGGTCCGATGCCTCCCGGTACCGGGGTGACGAGCTGAGGTAGCTCGGCGGCCGCCGGGTGCAGGTCGCCGAGCGGCCCGCTGGCGGCGGGGTAGAAGCCGGAGTCGACGACCAGGCGGTGCCCGGCGTGAACGTGTTCGGTGGTGAGGAGTCCGGGGACTCCGGTGGCGGTCAGGACGACGTCGGCCTCGCGGATCACGCGGAGATCGTCGCCTGCTTCGACGACCATGGGTTCGTGGCCGTTCTGGCGGAGTTGGGAGACGACTCCTGAGCCGACGAACCCGTTGCTGCCAACGACTGCGATCGTGGCGCCGGGGAGGTAGGGCTCGGCGACCCGCACGATGCCGTCGGCGGTGGCGCAAGTGGTGCGTGGCGCGAACAGCCCGAGGGAGTCGATGTCCTTGCCGGGTGCGATCTCGTTGAGTAGCGCGAGGACGGGTTGGGGCGGCGGGGACTGCACGATGATCCCGGCGACCTGAGGGTCGGCGTTCGCGGCATGGACGATGTCGGCCATTTCGCCGATGCCGACGGTGTCGGGCAGGACATGGTGCGTCGGTTCTGCTCCGAGTGTGGAGAAGAGCCGGATCTTCTGGTCGGCGGAGACGCGGGCGGCTTCCATCCGGGCCGTCCAGACCGGGTCGTCTGTGGTCGCCTCGAAGCGGACGACCAGGACACGGGTGCCACGGTCTCGCAGGGTTGCCGCGTAGGCGTCCTGGTAGGCATTACGTACTTCGCGCAGGATGGCGCGTCCGGGGATCGTGCGGGGCGGCGGGGCGCCGCTCATCCGTGGTGTGTGTCGGTGTCGCCGCTGTGCTGGCGCGGTTGAGGGATGTCCCAGGGCATCGCGGTCAGGACCTCCTCGACCGGGCGCAGCCGCAGATCCCTCAGCAGCTCCTGGGTGTCCTCGTAGTTGAGTCGCACGGCGTCGTCCCAGCCCGGGATGCTGTAGCGGTCGAGGGTCCACTGCAGCCCGACCCGGGTCAGCGATTCGGGACCGGTCGGGTCGACGCTGGAGAACGGGCCGTGGTGTATCAGCCAGGTGATCGCGGCGGGGTCGACGCTGCTCGGCACGAGCTGGCCGAGGGCGTTGTTGGCTGCACCGGCGATGTCGGAGAGTACGTAGTGTCCACGGGGTTGGCCGCGCAGCTCACTGAGTACCACGGTGAGCAGGAGGCGTTCGGCTGTGCCGGAGTCACGGGTGCCCCGCAGCCGGGCCAGGCACGATGTCGTCGCCCCGAAGCGGTGCGTCCAGCTCAGGATCGCGTCGCTGGCCAGTGTCAGGCCGCGGGTGTGGGCCGTGCTCATGAGCGTCATCATGGTTCACGTCTCCGGGTTCGTCATGGTCCGGCGCGCGTCGGGCGCGACCGCAGCCTGCGGTACGTGGTCTTCCAGCAGTTGCAGCAGGTATTCGTCGGCGCCGCGCGCCGCGATGAGCTGTAGGCCGACCGGGCAGCCGTCGGCGGTGAAGCCGGCGGGGATGCTGACCGCGGGATGACCGGACAGGTTGATGCCCCAGGTCAGCGCCACGCTGAGGTGGTCTCCGGGGCCGCCGTGGCCGTGTGCGCGCCCGGGCGTTGTGGGAGTCATCAGCAGATCCGTGCTCTGGAAGAACTCGGCAAGCTGACGGTTGTTGCCCTGTCGTACCCGTTGCGCGTCTTCTTGCTCGGTGCCGGTTGAGGTCGGTGTTCGCAGTGTCATCCAGGCCCGTTGGGGGTCGGCGAGATCGAGAGCAGGGTGGGTCAGGTGGAGCCCGGCGCGGGCGCTGAGGGACTGGGCTGCGTGTTCCGCGATATCCGCGACCTCGGGGTCGAGATGGGGACCGGCGTAGCCGAGCGTGGCCGACCAGGCCGCCGTCGTGGGCAGCTCACGCGCCGGTCGGAGCCCGTCGTTGAACACGGTGCCGGCCCACGTACGCAGCATCCGTGGATCGCGGACCAGCGCGCCGGGTACCGCGAGCCCGGACGGGTCGGGGGTGGGGGTGCGGCCGGCGGTCGGCTTGAAGCCGATCACGCCGCACCACGCGGCGGGTATGCGGATCGATCCGGCGCCGTCGCTGCCGCAGGACAAGGCAACGATCCCGGCGGCGACCGTTGCGGCGGCTCCGGCGGAGGAACCGCCGGGAGATCGGTCCGCGCGCCACGGGTTTCGGGTGGGTCCCCGGTCGGTGTGGCCCCACGTCTGATGGCCGCTGGATCCTCGGGGTATCGATGTCGTCCCGATCGGTACAGCTCCACCTTGGAGGAGTCGCTGTGTTGCCGGGTGGCGGTACCCGCGTGGGCCCTTGACCGTGATCGGCAGCCCGGCCAGTGGCGACTGGGCCGCGTTGCTGGCGGCTGTCCGCGCATCGCCACCGGGTCTCAGGGACAGGAACGCGCGAAGCCACCCGTCGAGCCGCTGCGCGCAGTCGATGGCGGCCTCTGCCGCCGTGTGGTTGCCGTGGGTGAGGTGCTGAGTGGTGGCTGTGCTTCTCCTCGTCATAACGGTGGCCGTGTGACTGTAGCTTTCCGTGCCGCGTCCTCGACTTCCGTTTGTGCTCGTGCCCGGCACCCAGCGCGTCCATGGCGATCAGTGCAAGGGAACCGACACCAGGCGACGAGCGCACGAGTGGATCAGGTGTCCCTATCGGGTTCCGCGCGCGCGTGGATCTGTCCCGCGCGCACGTCACCGCAGGTCTGTGACCAAGGTTCGAGTGGTGTCGCGTGGCGCCCTGGCTCAGGTCCGGGTCGTCGGGCGTGTGACGGGGAGGAGTGCGTCGACCTCGGCGCGGTGGTGTTGGTAGTCGGCCAGGGCGTGGTCAAGGTCGGCTGCCGAGGTGTCGTCGTCAGCGGTGAGCAGGCATTGGAGGACGCCGCCGGTGCTGGCTTCGGCATCGAGCGCGGCAGCGAGCGCGGGGTGCGCGCTCCGGCGGATCGCGGTGGTGATGCCCTGTAGCCGGGCCTGGGCCTCGGCGAGCGGGTCGGGGTGTTCGGCGGCGAGCGCGGCCCGATGGGTGGCCTGGGTGGTGCGGTGGGCGTGGGCGAGTTGCAGCACTCGGGTCTGCTGCTGCGTGGCCGCGTCACGGTCGATCTGGGCCGGGGTGGTAGTCGCCATGGTGCTACTCCTGCGGCTGCTCGGGCGGTTTCTGGGATGTGTCGGTGACCTCCGGTGACCGCGTGCCGCTGCGGCTGGCGCGTCGGCGCCGTGTCGCGGCCGGAGCGGCCTCGTCACGGGGTGGCCGATCGGGTCCGGTGGCGAGTTGGGTGCGGAGTTCGGTGATCTGCTGGTCGTAGCGGGCGGCCTGGTCGTCGAGGCGCTGCTGGGCGTGGGCGCGTTCGGTGGCGATGTCGTGGTCGAGCTGGTGGGTCAGGGCCTCGTTCTGGGCGGCGGCGACGGCCTGGGCGGTGCGGGCGTCGCCGGCCTCCCGGGCGGTCTGTTCGGCGTGATCGCGGGCCTGGTCGCGTTCGGCGCGCAACTCGTCGCGGGCGGCGGCGGCGGTGTCGCGGTCGTGTTCGGCGGTCGCGGCGCGGCGCTGCTGGTGCTCGGCCTGGTCGCGGGCGGCGGCGAGATCGGCGCGGGTTTGGTCGCGCTCGGCGGTGACCTGCTCGTGCGCGGCGCGTAGCCGCTCCAGCTCGGCGCGGGCCTGCTCGAGGTGTTCGGCCAGCTGGGCTCGGGCGGTCTCGGTGTCGTCGCGGGTGTGCTCGGCCTCGGTTAGCCGGCTGTGGGTGTGGTCGAGCTGCTGCTGGAGCTGATCGCGCTCGGCGTGGGCCTGGTCCCGCTCGCCGCGGGCCTGGTCGCGCTGCTGGTGGGCCTGGTCGCGGTCGGCGGCGGCGTCGTCGGCCTCGGCCAGTGCGGTCTCGGCGGCGGCTTCGGCGTCGCGTTGGGCGGTGGTCGCGGCGGTGGCCGCGGTTTCGGCGGCCCGGGCGCGGGTGTGGGCGTCGTCGCGGGCGGCCTCGGCGGCGTCGATGCGGGTGCGCGCGTCGCGGTGCGCGGCGCTGATTTCGGCGGCGGCGGCGTCGGGGTCGGTGGCGGTGGCCAGTTGCTGGCCGAGGCGGTCGGCGAAGTCGGCGGCCCAGGCCTGGTGCGCGGCGAGCTGGTCGCGCAGCTCGCCACCGAGGGCGTCGATCGAGGCGCGGGCGTAGGACACCGGCCGGACCGGGGCCGGTTCGTGGTCGGGGCCCGAGCCGGGGGTAGGCAGGGTCAGCTTGCCCTCGCGGACCCGCAGGGCGGTGTAGCGGGTGTGCGGGACGCCGTCCACGGTCTGGTTGCAGTACTTGGGCTTGCGCCCGCCGGTGCCGGTGTACTGCTCCATCACGTTCGGGCAGCCGCCCGGGATCCCGGGCATCTGGCAGGCGATTCGCTCCAGCAGCCCGGCCCCGTCGACCCCGCCCCCGGTTCCGCTGTCGTGCTCGCCCTCGCTCATGTCGGCCACGCTAGCGTATGCGTTCCGTTGTGTCAATAACGTTTGATTGCGTTATTGCACAACGCTACGTAATAGATACAGGATAATGCCCCTTATCCTGCTATGTACTCAATGAACTGGCCTGGCTTCGCGATCTGCTCACTGAGCGAAGCAGGAGTGCTAGTCTGGTTCTATGACGACAGTGGTCGCGGTCTCTCCGGCGTTCGCGACGACCCCGGAGGCGCGGCGCGCGCTGGGCCGCAGCGCCTATCAAGTGCGCAAGCTGATCGACGCGAAGGTGCTGCCCGCCGGGGTGCACGGCCGCGGCCGCGGCGGCACGCTGCTGCTCGATCCCGGCGCGCTGGCCGCGCTCGCGGCCCGCCCGCGGCT
>Ga0065178_100540_pt1 | contig 31308 bp, 29 predicted proteins | sample FECB22metaG_FD_59210 | JGI IMG/M metagenome (GOLD analysis project Ga0065178, IMG submission 59210) | Cyanobacterial communities from the Joint Genome Institute, California, USA - FECB-22 (version 2) (version 2) | ecosystem: Environmental > Aquatic > Thermal springs > Hot (42-90C) > Microbial...
TGGAGTTGCGCGTGACGGCTCCGGCCCATGCCGTGGAGGTCGAGGCGCTGTGAAAGGCCAGATCCATGCCGCGCAACGCCACGACAGCGCGCTGAAGCATGTCACCGGACAGGCGCTGTATATCGACGACATCGCCGAGCCGCCCGGCACGCTGCATGCGGCGCTGGTGCTGAGCCCCATCGCGAGCGGCCGCCTGCGCAAGCTCGATCTGTCGGTGGCGGCCACATCGCCTGGCGTGGTCGCGGTGTTTGCGGCCGGTGACATTCCCGGCGTCAACAACATCGCCGGTCACGGCAAGGAAGAGCCGTTGTTCGCGGCGGACAAGGTCGAGTTCACCGGCCAGCCGCTGGCCATGGTCCTTGCGCACTCCCTCGATGCCGCGCGCGCCGCCGCTGAACGCGCGACAATCGACATCGAGCCCACCGAGGCGATCCTCGACATCCAGACGGCGCTGGCGAAGAAGGCCTATGTTCAGGCGCCCTCGACCATCCTGCGCGGCGATCCGGATGGCGCCCTGAAGAGTGCGCCGCACAAGCTCAGCGCCGAATTCAGTGTCGGTGGGCAGGAGCATTTCTACCTCGAGGGCCAGATCGCCTTCGCGCTGCCGGGCGAGGACGACGACGTCGTCGTCCATTCTTCGACGCAGCATCCGACCGAGGTCCAGCATGTCTGCGCCCAGGTGCTGGGCTACGACTTCAACCGCGTGACCACCGTGGTGCGCCGCCTGGGCGGCGGCTTTGGCGGCAAGGAGAGCAACGCCTCGTGGTTCGCCGCTGCCGCGGCCCTCGGTGCCGCGAAGACCGGCAGGCCCGTGAAGCTCCGTCTGCCGCGCGAGATCGACATCCTCACCACCGGCAAGCGCCACGGCTTCGACTACCGCTACACTGTGGGCTTCGACGATGACGGCCGTGTGCTGGCGCTCGATGCCTCGCTGGCGGCCGATGCCGGCTGGAGCCTCGACATGACGCCGGGCGTCGTGGCGCGTGCTCTGACGCACGTCGATAACGCCTACTGGCTCCCGAACGTCCGCGCCGTCGGCTACTCCTGCCGCACCAACAAGCAGTCGAACACGGCGTTCCGCGGCTTCGGCGGGCCGCAGGGGGTCCTCGTGATGGAGGATGCGATCGACCGCATCGCCCATCATCTCGGCCGTGACGCCAACGAGATCCGCGCGCTCAATTTCTATGGTCCGGCCGGAGACGAGACGCCCTACGGCCAGAAGGTCGACGAGAACCATCTTCCGCGTTGCTGGGCCGAGGTGAAGCAAGGCGGCGAATGGGATCGCCGGAGGGCCGAGGTCGATGCCTTCAACAAGGCCAACCCCGTCCTGAAGCGCGGGCTCGGCCTGTTCCCGCTGAAGTTCGGCATCTCCTTCAACCTGCCGCATCTCAACCAGGCGGGTGCGCTGGTGCACGTCTATACCGACGGCTCGATCCGCCTGAACCATGGCGGCACCGAGATGGGGCAGGGGCTGTTCACCAAGGTGGCGCAGGTCGTGGCCGAGGTCTTCAAGGTCGACATCGATCGCATCCGGCCCTCCGCCACCTCGACCGCCGAGGTGCCCAACACCTCGCCGACCGCCGCCTCGACCGGCTCGGACCTCAACGGCTGGGCGGCGTGGGAAGCGGCCAACACCATCAAGCAGCGCATGATCGGTTATGCCGCCGAGCATTTTGGCGCCGCACCCGACGACATCGAGTTCGCCGACGGCAACGTGCGCATCGCCCCAAGTCAGAGAGGGGGGCCCGGCAGCAACCAGGTGATGAGCTTCGGCGAGATGGCCAAGCTCTGCTACATGGGTCGCGTGCCGCTGTCGTCGACCGGCTACTACAAGACGCCCAAGCTCCATTGGGACGGCTCGGCGATGCGCGGCCGGCCGTTCTTCTATTTCTCCTTCGGCGCGGCAATGGCCGACGTGGCGATCGACACGCTGACCGGCGAGAGCCGCGTGCTGCGCGCCGACCTGGTGCAGGATTGCGGCGCCTCGCTCAACCCCGCGATCGATCTCGGCCAGATCGAAGGCGCCTTCGTGCAGGGCCAGGGCTGGCTCACCTGCGAGGAGCTGTGGTGGGACAAGCAGGGTCGCCTGCGCACCATCGGCCCCTCGACCTACAAGATCCCCGGCAGCCGCGACGTGCCCGCCGTGTTCAACGTGAAGATGCTGGACAACGCACCGTCGCGCGAGGCGACCATCTTCCGCTCCAAGGCCGTCGGCGAACCGCCCTTGCTGCTCGCCACCGCGGTGTGGACGGCGCTCAAGGACGCGATCGGCGCCGTCGCCGATCACAAGACCGCAGTGCGGCTCGATGCGCCGGCGACCCCCGAGCGCGTGCTGGCGGCAATCGCTACACTCGGCAAATAGCCTTTTTGGACCATCGGGAGGGGATGCATGGACGTACGCATGGACGGCCGCGTGGCGGTGATCACCGGCGCGAGCACGGGATTGGGCCTCGCCATGGCCAAGGAGTTCGCGGCCTCCGGCGCCTCGGTGGCGCTGCTGGCGCGCAAGGCCGAGGTGCTGGCGACCGCCAAGGCCGACGTCGCCAAGGCGGCCGGCAAGACCAACGCCAAGATCGAGGCCTATTCCTGCGATGTGTCCAAGGCGCAGCCGATCGCCGACACCTTCAAGAAGATCGAGGCCGAATTCGGCAAGGTCGACATCGTGGTGAACAACGCCGGCATCAGCCACGCCAAGGCATTCGAGACGGTGACCGACGAGGACTGGCAGGGCGACCTCGACCTCAAGCTGTTCGCCGCCATCCGCACCATCCGCGCGGCGCTGCCCGGCATGCGCCAGCGCAAGTGGGGGCGCATCGTCAACGTGCTCAACATCGGCGCCAAGGCGCCCAACGCCAACTCCACGCCGACCAGCGTCAGCCGCGCCGCCGGCCTCGCGCTCACCAAGGCGCTCAGCCAGGAGAACGCGCAGTACGGCATCCTGGTGAACGCGATGCTGGTCGGCCTGATCGAAAGCGACCAATGGCAGCGCCGGCACAAGACCGCGGCCGGCGCCGGCAAGACCTACGAGGAGTTCCTGGCCGGCATGGCCAAGGGCCGCATCCCGCTCGGCCGCATGGGCAAGGCCGAAGAGTTTGCGCGCATGGCCTGCTTCCTGTGCTCCGATGCGGGCTCGTTCATCACCGGCGTCGCGATCAACGTCGACGGCGGCGCGAGCCCAGTCGTCTAGGCACGTGTCTCTCTACGAGATCCTGGTCGTCGTCGTCCTCGCGGGCGCCGGCGGCTTCGCTTATCACCTGTACCGCAAGGACACGCAGCCCGGTGCATCGCGGCCGTCAGGCGGCGAGCCGATGTTCCGACGCGAGACGAAACCGAAGGACTGAGAGTCAGCGGCGCCTATGAGCGGAAGGGGCCGGCCGGCGTGACGTTCCACGCGCGCCGCAGCTCCTCGAGGTCGCGCTCGATCCAGTCCCAGACGTTCCATTTGGGATCGAAGATGTCGACGGTCATGGCCTGGCCACGCGCCCAGGCATGCCAGAATTCGTCGGGATCCAGCCCGCCCTTGCCGGCGTGGCCGACGTCGTTCAGCTGCTGGCCGAAGTGGAAGAAGAAGATCACCGGCAGGATGTGCCCGCTCATCGGATTGATCGGATGCATGCCGGCGGTGAAGGTCGAGACCAGAAGCTCGCCGCGCGCGCTTGTGTCGTAGCCCGAGATCACGTGCGTCGAATCGTGCGGCGTGCCGAAGCTGGCGTTGAGCGCCTCCGGATCGCCGGGGAACGGATAGCCGTTCGCCTTGTCGAAGTCCCACAGCGCCTTGCCGAAGCTGTTCGGCGGCAGCTTGCCCAACGCCTCGTAGCGCGCCACCAGGGCTGGGTCGGCGTTGCTACCGAGGTAGGGCCTGATCCACACGTTCGGATCGAGGCCGTTCGATGGGCGGCTCAGCACGCTGTCGAAGTTCTTGCGCCACATGTCGGCGATGGCCCATTCGAGATGGCCGGACGCAGCCTCCACGAGGTCGGTGAGGTAGTCCTCCTCGACATCGAGGGCCCGGGCGTACTCGAGCACGCACGAGAGCTTCCTGTGGTCGAGCGACCCATCGACCATGGCCATGATGGCCAGGTACTTCACCGCTTCACGGCCAAGCTCGGGCTCGCCCTTCAGCGCCTTGACCAGGTCGCGCGGTGCGACCGCGGGCAGGGTGCCGATGTCCATAAGATCGGCCCTGCGCAACAGGTAATGTCCCGCCGCACGCACGCTCGTGGTTTCCGCCCAGGTCAACGCCTGGTCATTGGCGAGCGCAACCTGGCGCATGGCGCCCAGAATGGCGTCGCTCTCTCGACGACCGACTTGTCGCACCTATTGCTTCCCTTGCCCCAAGAAGGTGCTCTCGGGGGAAGAATGCCTTCAGTGCAGAACTATTTCCAGCACGCGATCTGGATGCTGCTCGACTCCGCGCGCTCGGCGCGCTGCGTGACGGGCAGCTCGCGGGCCGCGGCGTCGGCAGGTGTGTAGGCGATCCCGTTGGCTTCGAGGAACGATGCCAGCGTCGCCACCTTGATCGCAAAGTTCACATTCTGCGGAATGTCGCCTGTGATCATGGCGATCGCCAACGCGTTCAGCTTCGCCACGACGACGCCGATCAGACGGCCCGCCTCGTCGACCGCCGGGCCGCCGCTGTTGCCGGGCTGCACCGCGGCCGAGATCTGCATGAAGCGCGAGTCGTCGCGCACGCCCGCGAGGGCGGTGACGTTGCCGACGGTCGTGTTGCCGGCCGAGGAGAGCGCCTCGGCCAGCGGATAGCCGAAGACCAGCACGGGCTCGGCGGCCTTGATCGGCACGCCGACGCGCAATCTCAGGAAGCTCTTCGCGGCCGTCTCCGCGCGCAGCGCCGCGAGATCGTCGGCCCGGCTGGTCGCGACCACCCGCACCACGCCGAAGTCACCGCCGTTCTTGTTGAGGCGCAGTTCCGCGCAGCCGTTCACGACGTGGAAGTTGGTCACGATCGTGTCCGGCGAGATGTAGAAGCCGGTGCCCGTCGATGCCAGCGCCTTCTCCTTCGGCCTGGGGGCGCTGGTCGGGGCGGTCGCGGCTCGGCGCTCGGCGACGACCTTTTCGAGCTTCAGTCGCACCCCCTCGGAAGGCATCCCATCGCCGCGTTCCCCGAGGCTCTTCTGGAACGCAGCGATCGCCATGTTTGTCCGCAAGCCAACTTCGCCGTTGATCGGCCCCGGGTCATAGCCGAGTTGCGTCAGCAGCTTCTGGATCGAGACGATCAGCGGAGCCGGTGCGCCCGCTGTCTGCGCTGCTGCCTGATGTGCCGCCGCCATGCCGGACAAAAGCACGGCTGCACCCAGGAGCACCGCTTTCCAGCCTGCGCCGATCTTCATGCCGTCCCCAGAGCGCCAGTTCCCGCTCACTCGAGGCAGGATGGTCGCACGGGCTTCACGGCTCGTCCACAGGTTGCTGCTTTTCCCGCGTGCAACCGTCGCGGGCCATGAGGGCGCTCCGGTTTAGCGCAGCGGCTCGAGGATACTCACGTAGTTGGCGACCGCCGCGCCGCCCATGTTGAACACGCCGCCGATCCTGGCCTTGGGCAGCTGCAGTGCGCCCGGCGCCGTGCCGGAGAGCTGCATGGCCGACATCACGTGCATGCTGACGCCAGTGGCGCCGACCGGATGGCCCTTGGCCTTCAGGCCGCCCGAAACGTTGACCGGCAGCTTGCCGTCGCGCTCGACCCAGCCTTCGTGGATGGCCCGCTCACCTTCGCCGGGAGCGGTGAGGCCCATCGCCTCGTACTCGATCAGCTCGGCCGAGGTGAAGCAGTCGTGGCTCTCGACGAAGCTGAGATCGAGCAGGTCGAGGTGGGCCGACGCCAGCGCCTTCTTCCAGGCGAGCGCCGGGCCCTCGAACTTGATGATGTCGCGCTTGCTCATCGGCAGGAAGTCGTTGACCTGCTCGGCGGCGCGGAAGGCGATCGCCTGCTTCATGCCGAGCGCGGTCGAGACGTCGGTCAGGATGACGGCGGCGGCACCGTCGGTCACCGGCGAGCAGTCGGTGCGCTTCAGCGGGCCGGCGACGAACGGGTTCTTGTCGGACGGCGTGCGGCAGAACTCGTAGGCGAATTCCTTCTGAAAGTGCGCATAGGGATTCTTGGCGCCGTTCTTGTGCGCCTTGACCGCGATCTTGGCGAGCGCGTCCGACTTGTCGCCGTAACGCTGGAAATAGGCCGAGGTGATCTTGCCGAAGATGCCGGCGAAGCCCGCCTCGATGTTGGCCTCCTCGGCGACGTACGAGGCCTTGATCAGCACCTCGCCCGCCTGGGCCGAGTTGAGCTCGGTCATCTTCTCGACGCCGACCACCAGCACGAAGCGCGCCTTGCCGGCGGCGAGGGTGTTGAGCCCCATGTGGATCGCGGCCGATCCGGTGGCACAGGCATTCTCCACGCGCGTCGACGGCTTGAAGCGCAGGTCGGGATGGGTCTGCAGGGCGAGCGACGAGTGGAACTCCTGGCGCACGAAGCCGCCGTTCATGTTGCCGACATAGATCACGTCGACATCCTTGGGCTCGATGCCGGCATGGGCGATCGCGTCCGTCGCCGCCTTCACGATCAGCGATTCGCTGGTCTCGCCATCGAGCTTGCCGAACTTGCCGTGGGACCAACCGACGATGCAGGCCGTCATGGGACTCTCCTTCTACCGTTGCACGACCCTAGACAGGGCGCCGCGCAAGGTCACTATGTGCATATACACTTATACCACGAAGCGGGCCCTGCAAGGGGCATTTCGGTGCCCAAATTCCGCCTCGCCACCGGTATTGACTGCAACCTTTCCCGGGAGCTCCCTTAGTATCCATGGCCGACAGCGCGCCGTCGTCACCCGAAGAACGTCCGAAGTCCCGCTGGCCGCTCATTCTGGGCAGCCTGGTCGGCGGATTCCTGCTGCTGGCCGTCGGCCTCGCGCTGGGCTGGTACCTGTTCTATCGCCCGATCGTGAATGTCGCGGTGCAGCTGCCCGCGCCGCCGCCGCCTCCCGCCCCGCCCGGCCCCGACCAGGCGCAGGTGAAGGCGCTGGAAGAGCAGATCGAGAAGCAGAAGGCGGCCAACAAGCAGATCGAGGACCAGATCGCGCTCCTGAAGGAGCGGTTGAAGGCCGATGTCTGCACCGTCAAGGATCCGCTCGGCAAAGGCGGGTCGTCGCCCGCGCCGGCCGGCGCGCTGCCCGAACGCAAGACCGACGCGGGACCAACCGGCGGCGGCCAGGTCGTGCCGGCATCGGCTTCGGGCGATCCCCCGAAAGGCGACGGGGCGAAAGGCGACGGCAAGGCTGCTGCCAAGTTATCGCCGGCGGCTCTCGCGCAAGCGCTCGAACAGGCCACCGTCCTGGTGGTCTCGGCCGGAGGCGACAGTGGCTCCGGCTTTTTTATTGCGCCGAACTACGTCGTCACCAACCACCACGTCGTCGGCCGCACCGGGCCGGGCACCGAGGCGCTGGTGCTGAGCAAGCATCTCAAGACCGGCTATATCGGCACGGTCGTGGCGACCTCGCAGCCCGGCCAGACCTCGCAGGCCGACTTCGCCGTCATCCAGGTCGACGTGCCGGCGGGCAGCGTGCGGCCCCTGCCGGTCGCGGCCGAGCCGGCGGCGCTGAGCGACGTCGTCGCGGCGGGTTATCCCGCGATCGCCATCGCCCAGGACCGCAACCTGCGCCGCCTGGCTGCCGGCGACCTCAAGGCCGCGCCCGAGGTCGTGCTGACCAAGGGCACGGTGAGCGCTGTGCAGAACAAGGACCGCAACACGCCGATGGTGCTGCATTCGGCCGACATCTCGGCCGGCAACTCGGGCGGACCGCTGATCGATTCCTGTGGCCGACTGGTCGGCATCAATACCTACATCGTCACCAGCCGCCAGACGACCAAGGCCAACTATGCGCTGGGCAGCTCGTGGCTGGCGGCTTTCCTGCGCGGCGCTCGGGCGCCGTTCGACTGGCGTTCGGACAGCTGCGCCTGAAAAGAATCATTTGCCCAACACAAGGTGTAGCTTCAATCTAGCTCCGCTGCTGAATGAACGGTGCGAGCGGGGGCGTGAAGCAGGCATTGGTCAATCTACGCGTCGCGGGTATCGCGCTGCTGGTCCTGTTGGCCGGCGGCTGTGACCGCGCCGTCGTCCTCAATCCCAAGGGCCCGATCGCCGACGCCGAGCGCGGTCTGCTGATCGACGCCTTCACCGTGATGATGATCGTGGTCGTCCCGGTCATCCTCATGGCCTTCCTGTTCGCCTGGCGCTACCGCGCCGGCCGCAACGCGCGCTACGAGCCCAACTGGTCCTATTCGGCCAAGGTCGATGCCGTGGTCTGGTCGGTGCCGGCCCTGATCGTCATCGCCGTGGCGGTGCTGCTGTGGCGCAGCACCCACAAGCTCGATCCCTACCGCGAGATCGCCTCGTCGACGCCGCCGCTCGACGTGCAGGTCGTGGCGCAGGACTGGAAGTGGCTGTTCATCTATCCCGAGCAGGGCGTGGCCTCGGTGAACCAGCTCGCCATTCCCGTGGGCCGGCCGATCAGCCTGCGCATCACCTCCGACACGGTGATGAATTCCTTCTATGTGCCGGCGCTGGCGGGGCAGATCTACGCCATGGCCGGCATGCAGACCCGGCTGCAGATCCTGGCCGACCAACCGGGCAAGTTCGTCGGCCGCAACACGCAGTATTCGGGCGGCGGCTTCTCCGACCAGTTCTTCGAGGTCGTGGCGGTGCCGCCGGCCGAGTTCGACGCCTGGGTCGCGCGCGCCAAGCAGGCGCCGGCGCGGCTCGATGCGCCGACCTACGCCAAGCTCGCCGAGAAGAGCCGGCTCAATCCCATCACCTACTACTCGGTCGTTGAGCCCCGGCTGTTCGACCAGATCATCGAGAAGTACGCGGGTCCCCACGCCGCCCACGGCAGCAACGCGCCGGCCCGGAGATAGCCAGATGTTCGGAAGACTGACGATCGAGTCCCTGCCGCTCTACAGCGCCATCGCCGCCGGCGGTGCGCTGGTGACGGTGGGCGGCGCGCTGATCGTGGCGCTGGTCATCACCTGGCTCAAGGCCTGGGTCTATATCTGGAAGGAATGGCTCACCAGCGTCGACCACAAGCGCATCGGCATCATGTACATCATCCTGGCGCTGATCATGCTGGCGCGCGGCTTCGTCGACGCCATCATGATGCGTGCCCAGCAGGCGATGGCGCTGAACAGCGGCGGCTACCTGCCGCCCGAGCATTTCGACCAGATCTTCTCCTCCCACGGCACGATCATGATCTTCTTCATGGCCATGCCGTTCATGACCGGCCTGCTCAACATCGCCGTGCCGCTGCAGATCGGCACGCGCGACGTCGCCTTCCCGTTCCTGAACTCACTCAGCCTGTGGCTCAGCGCCTCGGGCGCCGGCCTGGTCATGATCTCGCTGGTGATCGGCAAGTTCTCGACCGCCGGCTGGACCGGCTATCCGCCCTATTCGGACGCCCAGTACAGCCCTGGCGTCGGCGTCGACTACTGGATCTGGGCGGTCCTGATCAGCGGCGTCGGCTCGACCCTCTCGGGCATCAATTTCATCGTGACCATCGTCAAGCGGCGCGCGCCTGGCATGACGTTGATGCGCATGACGCCCTTCGTGTGGACCGCGCTCTGCACCTCCGTCCTGATGGCGTTTGCCTTTCCCGCGCTCACCGTGGCGTGCGGCCTGCTGGTGCTTGATCGCCTGCTCGGCATGCACTTCTTCACGAACGAGGCGGGCGGCAACATGATGAACTACGTCAACCTGTTCTGGATCTGGGGTCATCCCGAAGTCTACATCCTGATCCTGCCGGCGTTCGGCGTGTTCTCCGAGGTCGTGGCGACCTTCGCCAAGAAGCGGCTGTTCGGCTACGAATCGCTGGTCTACGCCACGATGGCGATCGCGATCCTGAGCTTCTCGGTGTGGCTGCACCACTTCTTCACCATGGGCTCGTCGGCCAACGTCAATGCCTTCTTCGGCGTGACGACCATGGTGATCGCCGTCCCGACCGGCGTGAAGGTGTTCAACTGGCTGCTCACCATGTATCGCGGCCGCATCACCTTCCATCCTTCGATGCTGTGGACGGTGGGCTTCATCACCACCTTCGTGATCGGCGGCATGACGGGCGTGCTGCTGGCGGTGCCGCCGGTCGACTTCCTGATGCACAACACGACCTTCCTGGTCGCGCACTTCCACAACATGATCATCCCGGGCGTGCTGTTCGGCTACCTGGCCGGATACATGTACTGGTTCCCGAAAGCCTTCGGCTTCCGCATGAACGAGGGCTGGGGCACCGCCGCCTTCTGGTTCTGGATCGTGGGCTTCCTGTTGGCGTTCATGCCGCTCTACGTGCTGGGCTTCCTTGGCATGCCGCGTCGCATGGAGCAGTACAACGATCCCTCGTGGCAGCCCTGGCTGGTCGCCGCCTCGATGGGCGCCGGGCTGATCCTGATCGGCATCGCCTGCCTCGCCATGCAGGTGATCGTCTCCTTCCGTAACCGCAAGCTCAACGAGGATGTCACCGGCGATCCGTACGACGGCCGCACGCTCGAATGGTCGACCGCCTCGCCGCCGCCGGTCTACAACTTCGCCATCCTGCCCGAGGTGCGCGACCGCGAACCGTTGCTCGACATGAAGGAGCGCGGCGTGACGTACGCGCCGCCCGCGGGGTACGAGGACATCGAGATCCCCAAGAATTCGCCGGCCGGCGTCATCATGGGCGGGCTCGCCTTCGTGTTCGGCTTCGCCATGGTGTGGTGGATCTGGTGGCTCGCCATCGCGAGCGCGCTCGCCATGTGGGCGACCATGATCTGGCGCTCGTCCGATGACGAGACCGACTTCATCCTGGCCGCGGCCGAGGTCGAGCGCATCGAAGTGACGCGACTGCGGTCGCTGGAGCGGCTGAAGACGGCGGGGCGGACATGAGCGTCGTCCATTCCGAGCTGGCCTCGCCGGTCCACGAACAGCGGGCTCTGGGCTTCTGGCTCTACCTGATGGGCGACGCCGTCATCTTCGCGCTGCTGTTCATGACCTACTCGATCATGGTCGGCAACGTTGCGGGTGGGCCCACCGGCAAGACGCTGTTCAGCCTGAACAACGCGGCGCTCGAGACGGCGCTGCTGCTCCTGAGCAGCATCACCTTCGGCTTCGCCTCGCTTTCCTCGCGCAGCGCCAACCGCTCGGCCGTGCTGGGCTGGCTTGCCGTCACCTTCCTGCTGGGCGCGGGCTTCATCTTCCTCGAGATCCGCGAGTTTTTGGGCCTGATCCGCGTCGGCGCGGGGCCGCAGCGCAGCGGCTTCCTTTCGGCTTTCTTCACCCTGGTCGGCACGCACGGGACCCACGTCAGTGTCGGCCTGATCTGGATCCTGATCATGAGCGGTCAGGTGGCGCTGAAGGGGCTCACCGTGCCCGTGGCCTCGCGGCTGTTCCGGCTCGGCCTGTTCTGGCACTTCCTCGACATCGCCTGGGTCGGGATCTTCTCCGTCGTCTATCTGCCGGGGCTCTTGTGATGGAACGCCACGGACTTGGCAGCTACCTGATCGGCTTCGTGCTCGCCGTCATCCTGACGGTGATCCCGTTCTATCTGGTCTACACCCACGCCCTGCCGGCGCCGCGCATCATGCTGGTGATCGCCATCGCCGCAGTGCTGCAGATCCTGGTGCACCTGCACTTCTTCCTGCACATCAACTTCACGACGACGCCGAAGGAGAACCTGCTGGCGCTCGCCTTCACCGCCGTCCTGCTGTTCCTGATGATCGGCGGCAGCTTCTGGGTCATGCTCGACCTGCACCAGCGGATGGCGCTCTAGGCGCAGCTCGTCTCTGCGGGATCCGGCAGCTCGGCCCAGAAGTTTGTCAGAGCCTCAGCAACCGGCGCGGGCGTCTCCTCCGGCCACCAATGGCCCACGCCCACCAGATGCGCCATTTTCGCGCCCGATCGCCGCGCTGCCCACTCGTGCTGCTCCACCGTCCCGCTGGCTCGCCCGAAGTCGTCGACGGCGATGAGAGCGAGTCCCGGGCGTTGTGCGGCGCCCGGCAGAAGCTGTCCCGCTTCGGCCATCGCCGGCTGTCGCGCCGACCGCAACAGCTTGAGGACGGCGCGACCCATTTCAGGATCCATGCCTGCCGCGACCCGCTCCGCCATGCGCCCGGTCATCCCGAGGGTCGACGTCACCGCGAGTCGCTGCTCCAGGTTTCCTCCCCACAGCTCCTGCACCGAGGCTTCGGCGGGCCCCTCCTGCTGCCAGACCTGTGCCCGCGGATGCCAGGCGTAATCGGGCGCGAACACGCCGAGTGCATCGGAGGCCCAGCTGCGGATCAGATCCGGACGACTCATGGCCACCGACGCGACGTGGATGCCGCCCCAGTCGTGTCCTACCAAGTCGACCGGAGCGCGGAACAGCTCCAACTGAGACGCCAGCCAGTCTCGATAGGCCGTCGTCGACGAGTCAAAGCCGCGGGGTGCGGGGACGCCGAACCCGGGCGGTGACAGGGCGATCGCGTCGGCCCGGCCGAGCTCGCCGATGAGCGGTCCCCAGATGGCCGCGGACTCGGGATTGCCGTGGACGAGGACAAGTGGCGTGCGTGGCATGAGGTCATCTCTTAGATACTTGTTGATTGACACACAAGTATTGCGTCGCGATTGACGTTCGCGTACGGTTAGCCGCCCGTTCCTACCGCGCGGCTTGCGCGCGCTCCGTCGCGCGTGTTATCGGCGGAATGAGCGTGCACGCGGCGGACCAGATGCTTCGCCGACCAACATCTGAACAGCCCTGACGCCCGATCACCCTCCCGCTCGCCGCACGCAGCAAGAGCGTCGCGAGCAGACCGAACGCAAGGTGGTAGCTGCCGCGACGGCGCTGATCGCCGAGCACGGTTCGCGCGCGCTCACCCTGGCCGCGGTAGGCGAGGCCGCCGGCTACAGCCGGGGCATAGTCTCTCATCACTTCGGCAGCCGCGAGAATCTGCTCCGCGCGGTGATGCGCGATGCTCAGGCCTTCAACCTCCCGGATCCTGGGGAGAGCGCCGCAGCCTGGCTGGCGGAAACGGTTCGTGCCTACCTGAAGAACGTCACCAACCAACGTCCCGCTGCCCGCGCGTTCCTGCAGATGTGGGGCGAGGCGATTGCCAGCGATCCCGTCCTGATGCCGCTCTACGCCGAACAGGATGCCCGCTTCCGGCGCCTGCTCGCCGATAAGGTCCGCGAAGGGATTCGCGACGGCTCGGTGCGAGCGGACGCCGACCCCGAGGCGATGGCCGTGTCCCTCCTTGGTCTCCTACGCGGCATCGCACTGCAGCTGATCTCGACTCCACCCCCGGCGCGGGTCAAAGCGATCATCGACGAAGCCGAGCGGGCCACCCGGCGTGCACTGAGACCGTGACCCGAAGGATCTTCGGTGCGGGGAGGCTCGGAGACTGGACGATGCATACAGCAGACCGCCGGAAGCAGTGCTGTCATCCCTACTTCGGCAGCGCGTCCAGCGCCTTCTTGGCGTCGGCGTCGTTCTGGGCGGCCGCCTGCTGCAGCCAGCTCTTGGCCTTGGCGGGATCGGCCGGCAGGCCAATGCCGCCCTTGGCCAGCAGCAGGCCGAGCTTGCGCTGCGCCTCGGGCGAGCCGGCAAGGGCGGCACGCTCGTACCAGTCGGCGGCGCGCGCGGCGTCGGGTGTGAAGCCCGCTTTGCGGGAAAGCGGATCGTAGAAGGTGGCGAACTCGATCTGCGCCGGCACGTTGCCCGTCTCGGCGGCGCGGCGGAACACCAGGAAGGCCGCCGCCATCTCGTCCGCCTTGGCGTAGTCGCGGGCCTTGGCGAGCATCGCCTCGGGCGTTGGCTTGGTGGCGAAGTATTCGCCGACGATGTCGCGCACCGACTTGCCGGATGCGCTGGCAGCCGCTGTCGGTGGAGGTGGCGGCGGCGGTGGTCGTACGGCCACCGAAGGCTCGGGGTTCTGGAAGTAGGTCGTGTAGACGTGATAGCCGCCGCCCGCGACAGCAACGAGCACCAGCGCCGCGATCAACCAGCCAGTGCGGCTGCTGCGCTCGGGCGGTCCAAGATCTCGCGTCGCGCGCAGCTCGGGCCGCGGCGCCATCGTGAAGGGCGGCGCCGGCGGCTCTGGTGTCGGATCTGGCGTCGGTTCGGGCTCAGGCGGCGGCGCAGGAGGAGGCACCTCGGCCTGCTTGGCCCGGCGCAGCCGCACCGTGTCGTCGTAGCGCTTGCTCGAGGGATCGAGCGCGCCCGAGGTCAGCATGGCGGGCCAGGCGACCACGGTCGTGCCGACCACGCCGATGTCGGGCTCCTTCACCCGCACGCGCACGGTGGCAATGCCGGCCAGGCGATCGCAGATCTCGGGCCCGAGATGGAACTCCAGGGCATTGCGCCGCCGCTCGACACGCTCGGGCAGCAGCCACGCCTCGGTGCGCCGCCATCCGTCGTCGGCCAGGTGCGACTCAGGCCCCTGCTGGCGCTGGATCGACAGGGCGAGACCGTCGGGCGCGGCGTCGAGCTCGCTCACGCGCAGGATCGCGTGGCCGGGCTCCGGCAAGGCTTCGACAGAGGCGCGGACGGGCATGGGCTATGCCGGCCCTATGCCGGGACGGTGCGCAGGATGGCGCCCAGCCGGTCGTTCTGCTCGGGCGAGATCTCGCGCCCGCCCTCGTAGCCGACATTGTCCATGGCGAGCTGCAGGAAGGCGCGCATCCAATCCTTGCAGTAGTCGGCATAGATCGGCTGGGGATTCTCGGAGAGTTGCGGCGTGCCGTTGACGATCGCCGGGCCCTCGAACACGCGTCGCGTCGGCGCGTTCGGCGGCAGGCCCGGCCGCTGGTCGAGCGGCAGATGGTCGAAGCCCAGCGCGCTCACATAGCCGTTGAGCGCGGAGGAGGCGGTGCGCACCTGGCGCTCGGCGATCTCCTCCCACTTGGCATTTGCGGCATTCTCCAGCTCGCGCACTTCGTGGCTCAGCTGGTCGATCAGCTTCAGCCGATGCGCGCCCACGATCAGCTCGTCGATCAACCAGCCGAGATGCTGGCGGTCGACGCCGAAATGAGACAGCGCCTTCTCGTCGGCGCCGACGCGCCGCATGTTCTCCAGCCAGTACTCGGCGGCCTCGCGGGCGAAGCGCTCGGCGCGGTCTTCGAGCACGCCCGACGGCGGCGCCGAGCGTCCGGGCTCCTCGCCAAAGACGTCGGCGAAGATGGCGCCGAGATCGACGGCCGCGCCGGTCGACTGCGAAACCTGGGCCGGCGGCTTGCCGTTGCGCCCGGTGGTCTCGTCCGAAGGCCGCGCGGTGGAAATGCGGAAGTAGATCTCGCGCAGCGCCGTATCGGCCACCTGCAGGGCGGCCATCAGCTCGCCGAACAGCTGCTGCTGGATGCAGTTGGCGAGCCCGCGCAACACAGTGTGGACGAGGTCGCGCTTCTTGGTGCGGGCATCGCCGTCGGCGGCGCTGTGGAACCCGGCCAGCCGGTCGACCAGGCGGCGGATCTGGATCTCGAGCTGGCCGCGCACCTGGGCGCGCTTGATCGCCGGATCGCACACCGGGATCAGGTTCTTGACCAGGTAGTGCACGCCGCCGTCATTGGCGCGGAACGCCTCGTCCCAGGCGCGCGCCGGATCGGCGAAGTGGCGCCGCACCTCGGCATTGGCGACGAAATGGCCGCGCAGCTCGCGGGCGCGCTCGGCGAAGGTCTCGGCGATACCGAGCTCGCGGCCGCCGTCATAGTCCATCAGCCGCTCGTCGATGACGGTCGGGTTCCTGAGCCAGAAGGTGTTGTCGAACGGCTTGCCGTCCCAGTTGGCCGGCCACTCGCCGCGGAAGTTGTTGATCAGCGAGTTGTTGATGCGCGCCGACCAACGCAGCTTGCGCGATTCCTCGGTCTCGCCCGCCTTCTGCTCGAACTCGCGGTCCATCTTGGTCAGCACCAGGAACAGCGCGTTCTTCTGCTTGGCGCGGTCGGCCGGCGTGGCGCCGATCGTCTGGTCGATCCAGGCCGACATCATGTCGGAGAGGTCGCGGACCTCCTGGTTGCCGTCGGGCACGCAGAGCAGGATGGCGGAAAGCTCGCGCTCGGCCGAATAGCGCTGGAAGAGATAGGCGACCTTGCCGCGCAGCAACAGCTCGCGCAGCGGGTTGGCGCCTTCGGCGACGCCCTTGGCCTTGGCGACATCGGCGAGGTTCGCGAGCTTCAGCCGCGAGCGGGCGCCGGGGAAGTCGAGCAGGTCGGTGTGGTCGAAGAAGTCCCACGGCTTCTCGGCGATGGCGACCGAGAGCTCGGCGGTGAGCGCGCAGATCAGCGAGCGCGGCAGCTCGGCGTCGGGCAGCGCGCGGCCATCGGCGTGCTTGGGCCGCACCAGCAGCGTGTCGGCATCATCGGCACCGAGCTTGTCGAGCGTCAGCACGTCGACGATGCTCTTCTCGCGCGGGATCAGCGCGTCCATGCCGAGCGACGCCTCGGGCGCGAAGGAGAGCTTCTGCAGGCCGTCGTAGAGCGTGAGGTAGAGATCGGTGAAGGGCTGGAAGTCGTACCACAGCACCGACCACAGCCGCGCGCGGTCGTGGCCCGACAGCCGCGGCGCGAGGTCGATCGCCTCGCGCCAGTAGTCGGTGCGCAGCTCGGCAGTGACGCCGGCGAAGAAGGTGTCGAAGTACTCGATCAGGTCGAGCACGTCGTCAGCGTCGAGATCGCCGTAGGGTTCCGCGGCCGCCCTGGCGCGCAATTCGCCCAGGCGCTTGCGGATCGCGGCGCCGTCGGGGTGCTCGAACGCCGCTTTCTGGTGATCGAAGTCGAGCAGGAAGGAGTTGCCCAGAATCTTCACGATGTCGGTCTGCGTCAGCAGCCGCACGCGCACGGGGAATTCCTTGTCGCCGGCGCTCAGCCCCAGGCCGAACCGCGTCACCAGGCCGGTCGATTCGCGATTACCCGGCGGGTTGATCTCGCGCAGGAAGTCGTAGCTCTTGTCGCCGAAGCGGGCCTGCATCGGTCGCCCGTCGCGGCTCGCCAGGATGGAGACGAGATAGCTCTTGCCCGCCTGGCTCGGCCCGAACACGCCCACGCACATGCGCCGACGCGCGGCGCGGGCGAGCTTGCGGCTCTGGTTACGAACCTTCTGGAGCTCGCTGATCAGCGACGGCGCCTGCTGCGCCACCGTCGGCGATTCCGCCGCGGCGCCCTTCAGCCACGCCACGCCTTCGCTGGCGGAAACCGCCAACGCTTCGCAGTCCTGGGCCAGTTTGAGATCGACGGTGTCCATACGCTTTACCCGGTCTTGAGCATGCCGGTGTCGAGCCAGTAGCCCTCTCGACGCGGCAAGGTTTGCAGTCGAAGCGTCAGGCGATCGAGCGCGACGGCACGGCCGTCGCGATTGGTCACCTGGCGCAGGCGGAAGCGCTCGACATCACCCGAATCCTTGTCCTTGGGCTTCACCCGGGCCAGCGCGATCTTGAACGGCGTCTCGCGGGCGTGACGCTCGGCATATTCCGGCTTGGCGAATTCCAGCGCATAGAGCCGCGCCGCCGGCCAGCGCACCAGGTCGAGCTGGCGCGCGCCGAGCCACATGGGCCCGCGGAACTCGAAGGCGACCTCCGGCAACTCGTATTCGCGATTGTCGAGGTCGACGTCGCGATAGACCAGGTCCTCGCGCTGCAGGCGGCCGCCGCCATCGAGCTTGCCGATGAACTTGGCGATGCTGCGCGAGCGCAGGAGGTCGGAGCGGAAGGAGAAGTCGGGCAGCTGCGACTGGGCAAGTGCTGCGATCATCGCGCCCACCGCCACCGTGGTCTTGGGATCCTCCACGCGCAACCGGGCGTCACGGAACGGGTACCAGGCGCCGACTCGGTAATCGTGCAGCGAGATCACGCGCTCGGGCGGCAGCGGCAGCAGTTCCATCAGCAGCGCGCGGATGCCGGGAAGGCGCGAGGGCCGGCCCGACAGCAGAAGCACGTCGCAGTCGTAGGCGTGGACGATCTCGGCCAGCGGCGCCAGCACGCGGCCCATCTCGGCGCGCACGGTCTTGTCGATGCCCGGCAGGTCGACGGGGAACACCGTGGTCTTGAGGTCGAAGTCCTTGGCGCCGCGTTTGCGCGCCGCCTCGTTGACGAAGGTGATGACTTCTTCGGAAGGCTTGGAGCCATTGGGGAAGAACGATTCGAAGGGCCGCGGCTCGGCCGCGACCACGCCAGACGTCGGATCGTAATCCTCGGCCGCGCGCATGAACTCGAGCGCGATGGGATGGGCGACCTGCAGCGCGAACTGCTGGCGCAGGTTGCGCTGGATCACGTCCTCGCCGCCGCGGTCGCCGCCCAGAAGCTCGGCCATCAGGTCCGAAGGATTGTCGATACCGGCGGCGCGCATGGCCGCCTCGATCGGCGGCAGGACATGGGCCTGCACGACGCGCAGCAGGATGTCGTCGCCCGCGACGTTGAAGCCTTCGCGGAACTTCTGCTCCGGGAACAGCGTCACCGAGGTGCCCGCGCCCTCCAGCCCGTAGGAGTTGATGATGAGGTCGGTGGTGCCGCCGCCGACATCGATGCTGGCGATCGAGAGCCTGCCGTCAGACGGCTTGCCGCGCGGCTTGCCGGTGACCTGGAAGAAGCGCCGGGCGTCGCCTCCGAAATTGCGCGCGACCTCGGTGTAGAGATAGACGAGCTGGGTGCACGACGCCTCGTCCCAGTCGGTCAGCACACGCGGCGCGGGAGCTGCGGGATCGTCGAGCTTCCAGCCCAGCATCATCCACACCAGATCGCGCGCCGCCTCGGCGCGCTTGCGGAAGATCAGGCGCTCGGCGAGCGGCATGCCGGTCGGCAGGGTCAGCACGATGCGGCGCAGCCGGCGCGGCGTTTCGGCATGGGCACGGCGGCCGCGCTGCTGCGGCGAGTTCATCAAGGTCAGCGCCTGCAGCAGCACCTCGCTCAGCACGAAGGTCATGATCGAGGAGCGGGAATAAAGCGGCTCGAACACCGGCAGGTGATCGGCGCTGTCGGCCTCGGGTTCGACCAGGTGCAGCGGCTCACCCTTCTGGTTCACCAGCTGGGCCATCGGCCCGGCGGCGGCCGGCATCGCCGTCTGGTCCTGAGCGTAGGCGATGTTGAAGCGCCATTCGCGCGCCTGCGGTTCCTCGTCCCACAGGTAGCGCTTGGGGCTCGACATGCCGGTGTTGCCCTCGGTGCCGCGGCGGCGCGCGGCCAGCCGCGTCGCTTCCGGACCGACGCGGGTCATGGTCGGCCAGACGAAGGCATCGGCGCGGCCGCCCAGCCGCGACAGGTGGTTCTTGCCGAACCAGGCCTGGGCGAACTCGACGCGCGATTCGAAGGGTTTCGTGTGCACGACCTCGGGATGGGAGAGGTCGCGCAACGCGAGCTCATACGAGTCGTTCAGGTTGATGCCGAGCTCGCCGGCGGCTTCGATCATGAGACCGCAGGTGCGCGAGTTGCCGACATCGAGCACCAGGTCGACCTCGATGGCGCCGCGGCCCGGCCGCTCGGCGTCGCCCACCAGCTTGATGGGCGGGAAGTGCACCGCATCGGCCAGCAAGCCGAGGAAGGCAAGGTAGCGCGCAATGGCTTCCTGCGGCTTCTGCTTGATGTCGCCCTCGATCTCGTCGGGCGTCGCGCGCGGATGCAGCTCGCGGAACAGCTCCTCCAGCCACTGCGTCATCCAACTCTGGCGCAGCAGCCAATGGTTGGCGCGCTGCTGCGGGGCGAGGGCGAACAAGGCACCCGACGTCACGTCCTTGGGCGACGGCGCGAGATAGGCCCGGCCCTCAGCCTCGGCAATGAGGCCGGTGTCGAAGGCGAGTACCGCGCGGTAGCGATTGCCCTGGTCGTCGCGATAACCCACGCCGTAGCGCATCTCGAGATCGACCACCCGCACGCGCGCCCAGTCCGCCGGGCCTTCGCGGAACTGGTTGTTGGGCCGGACCTGCAGGAAGGGCACCGGCACCCACTTGTCGAGGAACGGCAGCAGGGCGTCCTTGGCGGTGACAACGAGATTGGGCTCGGCGGCGCGGCGGCGGCCGTTTTCGACCACCTCGTACTGGCCGCGCACCTCGTCGAAGTCGAGCTGCACCAGATCGTCGACCGCCTTGGTGCTGGCGGCGTCGTGGAAGCCCCATTCGCGCACGCGCAGGCGCACGGGATCGAAGCCGAAGTCGAGGAACTGGATGCCCGAACGGGCGATCAGCGTCGTCGGGCTGGAATAGCTCGGCAGGCGGGCAAGGTCGCTCATGTCAGGTCAGATTCTACCCCAGTCAACGTCCGAACTGGACATTGTAGCTGCGATTGTCACCGGGTTGGCTTCCGGTGCATTTGGCCGTGCCGTCCTGGCCGACCTCGCAATTCACGGTATTGCGGGCATAGGTCTTGCCGTCGCTGCACTTGGGATTGGCCTTTTCCTCGATCACGAGCTTGGAGCCGTCCCACTTGGCCTCGGCCGGCGCCTCACAGGTCGCGCCGTTCTTCTGCACGAAGGTGACCTTGCCCTTGCCCTTGTCGTCCAGGGTGTAGTTGGGCCTGATGTCACGCTCGCCGGTCGCGGTGGCAAGCCCGGTGCGCGAGCGCCAGTCGCCCTTGAGGAAGGCGAGGTCGCCCTTCTGCTTGGCCTCGGGCGGCACGGTCATCGGCTTGGGCTCTTCCTTGGCGGCGGTGTGCTTGTCCTTCTCACCCTTCTGCTGGTCGCCCTTCTGCTGATCATCCGGGCCCTTCATGTTGCCCTTGTCGACATTCTTGTCATCCGAACCCTTGTTGGCACCGGGACCGGCGCCCGGGTCCTTGCCGGCATCCTTGTTGGCCTGGTTGTCGTCGAGGCCGGCACCCGGCGTGTCGGGCAACGCGCCGCGCTCGATCGGTGCGTCGGAGCGGCCGGCAACGACCACGCCGCCGGGCACGGTGATGACGGCGGCGCAATCGGCGCCGCGGCGCGAGGCTTCGTCGGTGAGCCGCGCGAGCTCCAGGCGTAGCTTCTCGTTCTCGTCCTGCAGGGTCACCGCGCGCGCCTTCTGGATCTCGAGTGGCTGGCGCACAGCCATGCCGAGCGCCCGATCGCGCGCATCGGCCTCGAGCCACGGCTCGAGATGCGGCAGATACGGGCGCACTGCCCACGCGAGCAGCGCCAGCAGGAGCAGCAACAGCACCGCCAGCAGCAGCCACTGCCACCACGCCGAGCGCGTACCGGCGGCAATCGCGGGCGCCGAAGCCATCACCGCCTCGGGCGCGGCCCGCAGCGGCGCAGCCGCAGCAACTTGCGGCGTAACAGGGGGGGCCGCCAGGAAGACGCCAGGCAGATTGGCTTCGGCCGAGAAGCCCCAGAAGGTCATCACCGGCTTGCCGTCGACGACGTAGAGCGTTTCCTCGCCGGGCGCGGTCAGCGCATGGCGCAGCAGGCGGGCGAAGTTGCGTTCGGCGGTGGAGCGCTGCGGGGCGTCCATCGATTCGGCGAGGCCAGTGATCTCGCCGTGCAGGCGATGGACCTCGGCCAGCACCGCCTCGCGCTCGCCCGGGTCGAGGTCCGAGAGCTTGCGCGGCTCGCCCTCGAAGGGCGCGTACCAGTCGATGCGCCGGCCGGTCGGGTCGGCCTCGGGGACGGCCAGCAGATCGGCGTGGCGGCGGGACAGGCGCGCGGCGATGGCGGCGCGCAGCTGACCAGCGGCGCGCCATACCGGGTCGCCGGCCATGCCCAGCGCGCGATAGCGCTGCAGCGGCTCACTGACGAGAAGCGGACCTGCGGCCATCCCTGTTCCTCGATCTCAACGCGGGCAGACCATGGCGTACGTCCAGCGCGTACCCCACATCTCACCGGTTACGATGACATCCACCGAATAATCCCCGGCGACAGGGTTCCAGTTGAACCCGAAGCCGCCGCGGCCGCTGCGCGGTCCGCCGGTGCCGGCGATGACCTGGCCGCGATAGACCACTTTGATGTCGTCGGGCTTCACATAGAGATTGTAGTTGATGGCAACGAAGCCCGGCCTGTCACCCAGATAGTGCCGGTTGCGGGTCACGCCTTCACCCCCTGAATCGCCCGACCAGTTGCAGGGCAGCTGGCCCGGCGGCGGCCGGTTGGTCGGCGGCGCCTGCGGGACCGCGGCCTGCTGCTGCGGCGGAGGCGGGGGCGGCGGCGGCGGTGCCTTGGCGACCGCTGGTGGCGGTGGCGGCGGCGGAGGAGGAGGCGGCTTGGGCAGCTCGATCGGCTTGCACTGTGCGACCTTGTCCTTGAGCTCGGCTTCGAGGGCGGCGAGCTCGGCCTTGAGCTTGGCGGCGTCCGCCTCCTCGCCGTCGAGCGAGGCCTTCAACAGGGGCGTCGGATCGGGCGGCGGCTCGGGCGCTGGTGGCGGCGGCGTCTCCAGGGTGGCGATGTTGAGCGACGGATCGACCGGCGCGCAGGCGCGCAGCAGCCACGAGGTGATCAGGAGCAGCAGCAGGAGCAGCAGGCCGAACAGCAGGGCGCTGAGCCACGGCGCCCAGGCGAGGCGGGCGGGCAACATGGCGGCCGGGGCGCTCGCCAGCACGGCGGCGGGCGCGGGCCTCGCCGGTGCGGGAACCGGCGGCGGCACGTAGGGCGCGAGCCCCTGCAGGGCGTCGGCTTCGTAACCCCAGGCCGCGATCACCGGCTCGCCGTCGACCAGGAAGATGAAATCGTCGGACGGCCGCGTGGTCGAAAGCTCCAGCGAGCGGCCGATCAGGCGGGCTTCCTCGCTGCCGGTCGATTCCTTCAGCACGCCGCCCAGCGAGCGGATGGCGCTCAGCCGGCTTTCCACCGTCTCCAGGGCGACGGCGCGTTCGCTGTCGCTGAGCTCGTTGAAGCGGCGGACCGGGCCGGTGCGCGCGGCGTACCAGTCGATGCCGTCGCCCGATTCGCGCAGCTGCGGTTCGGCCAGGAGATCGGCCGGCCCGTCGCCGAGGCGACGGCGAATGACGGACAGCAGCTGGCCCGCCACCGCGTGCAGGGGATCGCCGCGAACGCCCAGCGGCCGTACGCCCAATCGCGTCGTGAGGATCAGAGTGGGGCGCTCGCCCATGGCCTTCCGTTGTTTGCGTGGACCGACATATCGCCCAGTGAATCCGGCGGGTTTATGACGGACCGGCCACCGATTCAGGGTGAATGCGGGGGGCGACCCGCACGCTGCCGCGCAGGTCGAATATTACTTAAGTACTTACAAATGTCAACGACAGATGTAATTCAATGACCGGGAAGGCCGGTCAATTTTTGCGTGCCAGTAGACGCATCTATTCGCACTAACTACCGTATATGGTAGGTCGGGGATACGCACGACGCCCTAGATCTAGCTGGTCACCAGCGCAAAAATCGCTGGCCGGCAAAGGCGCCCAGCAGGATCACCGGCACCGCTGCCAGGCTGTACCAGGTGACGACGAACAGCGGCGAATCGTCGAAGCAGTGGAAGGCGTAGAGCGCGGCGCCCGCGGTGGCAGCCAACAGCCCGGCGGCGGCGCCGGCCAGCGTGGGTGATGCGGGTGCCCCGGTGCGCAGGATCGCCAGCACCGCGACCAGCGGCGCGGCGGAGAAAAGCGGAATGGCGGAGAGGCAGACCAGGGCGTTGCTGCCGATCAGGCGATTGGCCCAGGCCGCACCCGGCAGCACGACGACCTCGATGCCGACGGCGATGGTGGCAAGGCCGGCAAGCGGCAGGAGCCGCACGGCGTCGCGGCGGGTCGCGGTCGGTCGCGATACGGCGAGGCAGAAGCCGAAGGCCAGCGCCAACGCCGTCAACACCAGGACGATCTTGAGATCGAACCGCCAGGTCGCAAGCGCCGGATTGATGTCGGTGCGAACACCGAGCGTCGCCAGGAACACGACCAGCGACACCAGCCCGCCCGCGATCAGCGCGCCGATCAGCGAGCGGCTGAGCGATGCGCGCGTCGCGCGATCGCTGACCAGGGTGTCGATGAGCTTGTCGGTCTTCATGGCTTGTCTCGTCGATAGGCGGCGGCCAGCGCCTTCAGTGCGCGGTGCAGGGTGACGCGCACCGCGCCTTCGCTCATGCCGAGCCGCGTCGCGACCTCGGCGGCGCGGCGGCCCTCGATCGAAATCTCCTCGACGATGCGCCGTTGGCGTTCGGGCAGGCCGGCCAGCAGCTGCCGCGAATCGATTGCGCCCTCGGCGTCGGCATCGGTCTTCGACGGCAGCGAATCGGCCAGCGCATCGATGTCGAGATGGTCGTGGAACCCGCGGCGGCGCAGATGGTCGACCAGCTTGTAGCGGGCGATGGCGCGCACCCACGGCCCGATCGGCTGGCTCTCGTCCCAGGTGTCACGCTTGAGATGCATGGCGAGCAATGTCTCCTGAACCACGTCCTCGCAATCCGCCGGCCCGCGTCCTGCCGCCACAAGCCCGCGCCGCACGACGGTGCGCAGCCAGGCCGCGAGCTGCAGGAGCAGGCGCCGATAGGCCTCGTCGTCGCCCGCGCGTGCCAGCCGCATCAAGGCGGAAAGATCGTCCGGGTCGCTCAACAAGATCCGTCTTTCACATATTCGCGAGGAAGGGCCGGAACATTACACAAAATCGTCGTGCGTCCTGTAACGCCGCGCGCGCCGCCTGCGAATGATCCAGGGCGAGCCCATTGCTCGTGAACCTCGAGGAGGCCATTCATGAACAAGCGTAGCCTGATTGTCACCGCCGCCGCCGTCTTCGCCGCGGGAACTTTTGCGACGACCTCGTTTGCGGCTGGTGTGAAGTGCACCGGCTCGAACGCCTGCAAGGGCCAGAGCGCCTGCAAGAGCGCGAGCAACGCCTGCAAGGGCCAGAACGCCTGCAAGGGCCAGGGCTTCACCGAAGCGTCCGACACCAAGGACTGCACCGCCAAGGGCGGCAAGGTGATGTAAAGCGCGCGACTGCGCACGCAGGGCGGGCACTCGCGGCACGGCGGATGCCCGCCCGCTTCATTTTCGGGGAAGGCACGGACATGAACAGCCTGATCACGGTGCTCTACGACTGGCCGCGAATCGTCGCCGCCTGGTTCACCTGGTTGCCGCCGCTTGCCATCCGCATCGTCGTCGGCTGGGTGTTCCTGTGGACCGGCTGGCAGAAGCTCAACTTCCTGCCGCGTATGATCGAGAATTTCCGCGAATGGGGCATTCCCGCGCCGGAGATCCTGACGCCGCTCGCCTCGGGCATCGAGTTCGTCGGCGGCCTGCTGCTGCTGGTCGGGCTGCTGACGCGCATCGTCTCCATCCCGATGATGATCATCATGGTGGTGGCGATCGCCTCGGCGAAATGGGGCGATATCGATTCGCTGCAGACGCTGCTCGGCTTCGAGGAGATCTCGTACTTCGTGATGTTCGGCTATCTCGCTGTCGCCGGTCCGGGGCCGGTGTCGCTCGACCATCTGATCCTGAAAGCGACGCGCAAGGAGCGGCTGGCCGCGGACTACGGCGCCTAGCCACATTGACGCTCAACGGCTGCGGTGTGTATAATACACACCATGAAGAGTGCGGACCTGATCCGCGAGCTGGTCAAAGCCGGCTGGACGCTCGACCGTGTCCGAGGTTCCCACCACGTGTTCAGGCACCCTTCACGGCCGGGAATCGTCGTGGTCCCGCATCCTAAGAAGGACCTGGGCAAGGGCCTGGTCGCAAAGATCCGGAAGCAGGCAGGTATTTGATGCGCTATCCCATTCTCATCGAAGAAGGAACGGACACGGCGGCATTTGGAGTTGTCGTGCCCGATCTGCCGGGCTGCTTCTCAGCCGGGGACACGCTCGACGAAGCGCTGGAGGCGGCCAAGGAAGCGGCTGCGGCATGGATCGACACAGCCCTCGACGAGGGCATGCCGATCCCGCCTCCGTCCAGCCTGGAGGAGGTCCGCAAGCTTCGTGGCTACAAGGGGTGGGCTGTTGGTGTCGTCGATCTGGAGGAATCATTCTTCGATGACACCATCGAGCGCGTAAACATCACCCTGCCACGCCGAATCCTGAGGCGTCTCGACGACATGGCGCGCACGTCCGGACAGAGCCGTAGCGGCCTCGTCGCACGCCTGACCGTGGCATCTTCGGCCACCGATGTTCGGGCACCAGCAAAACGTCGCGCCGGCAAGTCCTGATGTCGCGATAGCGATGCCTCGTGCAGAACGGCCAGCACGACCACGGCGTTGGAAGGTCGAGCCGCTGATCGATCGCTAGAGGTTCTCGAGCAGCTTCTGCACCGCCAGCGGCACGGCGACCATGCCGCCGATCGCCGAGGTCGCCAGCAGCAGATAGACCAATCGTGCCGTCGTCATGCGGCCCTCCTCGAAAAGGATGCCTGGCTGGCAGGATCGAGCGATCGGCGGGCTAGGCAGTTTGGTCCGGGAGGGATGGGCTCCCGGCTGTACGTCCTACTTGGTCAGGATGAGCTTGTTGGATGCGGTTATGCGCAGTCGATAGGTGTGGGCGCCGTGACGGATCAGCAGCTCGCGCCGGCCGTTCATCAAGGTCGCGCTGTCGACGTCGACAGGCGCCGGTGGCGTCGCGGAGTCTCTTTCTTGGCCCACTGCCCCGGTCGGCTGCGTCATGATCTGCGTCGCTCTCGATTCTAATTGCGAACGCCTCTTAATTGCATATACTGGCCGCGCCTGTCAACCAATCGGAGCCGCGGTGGGTCATGCAGAAAAGGCCACAAGAGGGAGCAACAACCGTCGGCATCGCACGACCCGCGTGCGGTCGGCCGGGCTGCGCCTGCGGCCTGCCTCTGGGCGAGCGCTTCGTGTTGTGGGCGCTGCGCCAGTGGCATCACGACCGCAGCCTGCCGGCGGAGGGCTCGCCGCTGCATCGCGGTTTCAAGATGGCGGGCCTGCTCGAGGTGCTGCCCGACTTCGCCATCGCCATGGATGCCTTCCTGTTCGGCGCGCGCCGCGCCATCGAGATCCATCTCCCGGCGTGCTCGACGGTGACCCGCGACGAGGCGACGTTGGTCGCGCTGTGCGGCCTGGCGCAGGGCGACTTCGACACGCCGCTGCACGCCTCGCTCGACATCCTGATGGCGCCGACGGCGTCGCGCGTGGCGGCGGTGCGCCTGAAGGCGTTTGCGATGGCGCTGGCGGGAGCGGGGCTCCGGCTCGCGCCTCCGGCGGGCGATGCGGCGGGGCGGCTGAACTGAGCGAGCTCCGCGCTGCGAAGAGCAATCAACGCACTCCCGCCGCAGCGCCGTTCAGGATGAAATGCTCGGCGATCGGCCCGCTCACCAGGGCGGGAAAGAAGGTGAGACCGCCCAGCACGATGATCGTCACCAGGAGCAACCCGGTGAAGAGCGGTCCATGAGTCGCCAGTGTTCCCGCGGACGCCGGGACGTGGCGCTTGGCTGCCAGCGTTCCGGCGATGCACAGCACGGGCACGATCACCAGGAAGCGCCCGGCGAACATCGCCATCGCCAGTGTCAGATTGTAGTAGGGGCTGTTGGCGCCCAGTCCCGCGAAGGCGCTGCCATTGGTTGCGGCGGCCGATGTGTACGCATAGAGGATCTCTGAAAAGCCGTGCGGTCCCGCTTGCGCAGCGCCTGACACTCCGGCGGGGATGACCACGGCAATCGCGGCACCCCCGAGGATGAGGGCGGGCGAGATCAGCAGCGCCAGCATCGCCATTTTGATCTCATCGGCCTCGATCTTCTTGCCGAGATATTCGGGCGTGCGGCCGATCATCAAGCCGGCAATGAAAACGGCGATGATCACGAACAGCAGCATGCCGAACAGCCCCGAGCCCGGTCCGCCGAAGATGACCTCGCCGATCTTCATGTTCGCCATCAGCACCGCGCCGGACAGCGGCATGAAGCTGTCGTGCATGGCGTTGACGGCGCCGTCGGACGAGGCGGTCGACACGGTGGCGAACAGCGCCGATTGCGCGGCACCGAAGCGGACCTCCTTGCCTTCCATGTTGCCGTCGGCCTGATCGAGAAAGGACGACGCCAGCGCGGGATTGGGCTGGCTTTCGCCGCCATAGACCGCCGCCACTCCAGCCACGAAGAGGATCGCCATGGCGGCGAATATGGTCCAGCCCTGCCGCTCGTCGCGGACCATGCGGCCGAAAGTGTTGGTCATGGCGGCACCGATTGCGAAGACGAGCAGCATCTCCAGCAGGCTGGTGAGTGCCGTCGGATTCTCGAAGGGGTGCGCCGAGTTGGTGTTGAAGAAGCCGCCGCCATCGCCGCTCAAGAGCTTGATCGCCTCCTGCGAGGCGACCGGCCCGTAGGCCAGGAGCTGACGGGCGCCTTCGAGGGTCGTGGCTTCGGGGTATGGCTCCAGGGTCTGTGGCACGCCCTGCGAGACCAGCATGAGCGACGCCACCATGCAGATCGGCAGCAGCAGGTAGAGCGTGATACGCGTCAGGTCGACCCAGAAGTTGCCGATCGTCATTGCCGAAGCGCGCGCGAAGCCGCGCAGCAGGGCGATCGCGACGGCGATGCCGGTGGCGCCCGACAGGAACGACTGGACGGCAACGCCCGCCATTTGTGAGAGGTAGCTCAAGGTCGTCTCGCCGGCATAGGCCTGCCAGCTGGTGTTGGTCGCGAAGCTGACGGCCGTGTTCAGCGCCAGGTCCGGCGACACTGCCTCGAGGTTCTGGGGGTTGAACGGCAGGAGGTGCTGCAGGCGGTGCAATCCGTAGAGAACGACGATGCCCACGAGATGGAAGCTGAGCAGGGAAAGCGCATAGGCGGCCCAGCCTTGCTCGCGCGTCGCATCGACGCCGGCGAGGCGATAGATCGTGCTCTCGAGGACGGCGAGGCCGCGCGGCAGGCGCAGATCACCTTCGGCGATGCGGGCAATGTAGCCGCCGAGCGGGCGCGCAATGGACGCGACCAGGGCGACGAACAGCGCGATCAGGAGCCAACCCTGCCAGGTCATGGCGCGCCATTCCGTCCGGACGGCTCGTGACCGACCAGCCGTTCACACAGCCGGACAAGGCCGCGGGCGGCCGCGAAGCCCAGCGCGAGCAGCAACAGGAGGGCGAGGTCGATCATCGCGCGTACCAGCGCGAGTCAATCACAGCGAATGCGATCGGGGAACGCCGTTATCGGCGTTCAGGAATAGAAGAAGTAGACGATGGCCTTATAGGCCAATCCCACCGGGAAGAGTGCGATGGGCGCAATGCAGAGGAAATACAGGATGCCGCGGCTCACCGTGGCGGCAACCTGCTGGGCGGTCGTAAGCGGAGGTTCCTCCTCGACCTGGGTGGCGGCTTGGACGGACATGGACGACTCCTTGAAGAATTCCGTCTCCATCACTTAGAAGCATCGCCATAGGTATTCGAGACGGCTCAAGGGGGGCCCCCATAGCCACCGCATAAAGACCAAATTCCGTCACGATTGAAGTGACGACAGCCTAGAGCGGAATGGGATGAGGTGGAACCGCATGCGGTTCCACCTCATCCCATTCGCGCGCGCGGGAGATCGTGGTTTCACAGGCATGATGGGTTCGGCTGATTTCAGCCGAACCCATCATGCTCTAAGCCGCTCGCTTGAGAACCGGTGACGACGGGTCCCGGCCTTCGGGAGAAGGATCGGTGATGCGTGCCAGGAAGCCCCAGTCGCGCAGACATTCGACGGCGATCTCGGCCTCCTCGCGCGCAATGCGTCGCACGCGGACGCCGCTGGTGACGCTGCGGGAAACCTTCAGGCCAAGGCTCTCGGCTGCCGCGTAAGCGGCGGCGGGAAGGACGATATCGACAAGGTCGCGCATGATGCAAAGGCATATGGGCTTTGCAGCCATAGGAATTCCATGCAAATCGGACGGCGTCAGCGCGATTTCGGTGTCGGCATAAAGGCGCCATAGGAATTCGGCATCGCCGGTTCTCCTGTCGCGGCGTGCGAGCGCTCGATAGAGTGCCGATGGAGAACCGCAAGTCCCGCGTCGATGATCGACACCGCCATCGTCCTGCTCGTCGTCGCCGTGCTGCTTGCCGTCGTAGCCGCATGCCAGCCGTTGGCGGTTCGACTGAGGCTGCCGTCGACGGCGCTCCTGGGCGCGGTCGGCGTGGCGCTGGGCGCGTTGCCGACCGGCCTGTCTGCGCTCGGCTGGTCCGGACCGGTCGACGCCTTTGCCGAGATGTTCGCCAGGCTGCCGATCAGCTCGTCGACCTACATCTACGTCTTCCTGCCGTTGCTGGTGTTCGAAGCCGGGTTGGCGACGGACGTGCGGCGCATGATGGAGGATGCGGCGCCCATCCTGATGCTTGCCATCATCGCCACACTGGTGGCGACAGCCGTGGTCGGCCTTGCGCTGTGGCCACTGGCGGGTGTGTCGCTGGTTGCATGCCTGCTGCTGGGCGCCGTGGTCTCGACGACCGACCCGGCGGCGGTGATCGCCATCTTCCGCGACGTCGGCGCGCCGGCGCGGCTCACCCGCCTGGCAGAGGGTGAGGCGCTGTTGAACGATGCCGCTGCAATCGTGTTGTCGACGGTGCTGTTCGGCGTCATCGCAACCGGGCGCGAACCCGATATCGGGTCGGCGTTGCTGGAGTTCTTCGTCTCCTTCGTCGGCGGTGGGCTGCTCGGTATCATCGCGGGTCACGTGCTCTTGCGGGTGATCCCGTGGATGCGGGACGACCGCCTGGCCGAGGCGACGCTGACTGTGGGGCTGGCCTACGGCGTGTTCGTCGTTGCCGAGCGCTTTCTGCACGTCTCCGGTGTCGCCGCGGTTCTGGCCGCGGCGTTGGTCGTGAGCGCGACCGGCCGGTCGCGCATCGTGCCCGAGAACTGGACCTTCCTGACCGAGCTCTGGGACCAGGTCGCATTCTGGGCGCGCTCGCTGGTCTTCGTGCTGGCCTCAATTCTGGTGCCGAAGCTGCTGGGCACGGTCGGTTGGCACGATCTGCTGCTGCTTGGCGTGCTGGTCGTCGCGGCCCTGGCCGCGCGGCTGATGGTGCTGTTCGGGCTGCTGCCGGTGCTCGAGCGGCTGAAGCTCGCCCAGCCGATCAGCGCTGCGTACAAGGTGGCCCTGACGTGGGGCGGCCTGCGCGGCGCGCTCACGCTCGTGTTGGCGCTGGCCGCGACCGAACATCCATCGCTGCCTCACGACGTGCAGCGCTTCGTCGCCCTGCTGGCCACGGGCTTCGTGCTGTTCACGCTTTTCGTCAACGGCACCACCCTGCGTCTGGTGATCGGCCTGCTTGGAGTCGCCCGGCTGTCGCCGCGCGACGAGATCCTGCGCGACCGGGTGCTGGCGCTGTCCTATGCCGAAGCCGCCGATGCCGTGATCGCCATGGGCCAGAACCATGCGCTGTCGGAAGAAGCGATTGCGCGGGTCGCCGCTCCCTATCGCAGCTGGATCGCGGCCGCCGATGCGCGCGACGCTGGCCAGCGCCTGCACGAGCGCGATCGCCTGGCTATCGCCCTGGTGGCGTTGGCCAA
>Ga0065178_100582_pt1 | contig 28728 bp, 28 predicted proteins | sample FECB22metaG_FD_59210 | JGI IMG/M metagenome (GOLD analysis project Ga0065178, IMG submission 59210) | Cyanobacterial communities from the Joint Genome Institute, California, USA - FECB-22 (version 2) (version 2) | ecosystem: Environmental > Aquatic > Thermal springs > Hot (42-90C) > Microbial...
GCTGCGTCATCTTTCTCGCCAAACCCTCTGTCTACACCGCCTAGGTCGAAAAGTCCTTTATTTATAGTACGTTAGGCTTGTCACCTACAAACCCGGACTGTAGACACGTTGCGTTTACACCCTTGAGCAGGGTGTAAACAAGCCATGAAATCAAGGGCTTAGCTCCTATTGAGACATCTCGACGGCCCCGGAGATCGACCCGACGAAGCTCCAGGGCCATCCGATGCATATACCATCGATACTTCTAGCCTTTCGACATGGCGTTTCAAGTATCCGAACTGGGAACAACCGCACGCCAAGTCCTTGAGACGAAAGGACTATCGGACACGCGGACGTGGACGCAGACGCAGGTCCGACGTGGACGTGGACGCGCCGGGGCTGCCGCCGGCCGACGCCCCCCGGCCCCCATGACCACCGTCGCCGGGCCTCTGCCATACAGGGCTCGCGCTCCGTTCTCAGAATTTCGACCAATCCCAAGCCCCTGAAAAATATACAAAAAAATCCCCAATCCCAACTTGCACAAAGAGTGAAAGCACCTTGAACCCCGACAACGCGCCGTCCCTGTTCGCCTTGCTGGCCAGCGACCACGACCCCCATCCAGCCGCCGCGATCGCGGCTCGTGCCGCCGATCGCTTCATCGCGGCCATCGACGCCGACCTCCCGCCGGCCACCGATCAGGAGAACGCCTAGCCCCATGTCCACGACCTCGTACAACGACCTGCCAGACGCCGGCAGCGCCATGACCGACCTGTTGTCGGACAATCTCCAGGTGGAAGGCCCTGCTGACGTGGCCGTAGAGGCCCACGAGGCCCAAGACCTCCAGGACGACCAGGAGGCCGAAGAAACGCGCCAGCAGGCACCGCAGGCCCTTCAGGATGACCACGATCAGGCCGGCGACGAAGCCAGCGAGGATGAGCCCGGTGACCAGGATCAGGACCAGGACGCCGAGCAGGACCAGGACGACGACGGCGAGGAAGCCGACGAGCCGGCCCCCGGTGAGACGTTCAAGGTCAAGGTGGACGGCGAAGAGATCGAGGTCAGCCGCGATGAAGTGATCGCCGGCTATCAGCGGCAGGCGGACTATTCGCGCAAGACGCAAGCCCTCGCCGAAGAGCGCAAGCTGGTGACCGGGGAGCGTCAGCAGTACGCGACCATGCTGACCGCCTTGCAGGGCCAAATCGAGGCCCTGGCGCAGCACACCGGCCTGACGCAGGAACAGGCGCACGCCCTCGCCGGCCAGCACGCCGCCGCGTCTGCCGAGCTTGACCGCCTGGACGCTGAGCACCGCGCGGTCCAGGTCCAGGAAGGCCAGCGCTGGCTCATGGAGCAGGTCCCCGAGTGGAACGATGCGACCACGCGCACGAAGGACTTCGAGGCCGTGGTCGAGACGGCTCGCATGCTCGGCTACAGCGACCAGGAACTAGCCAGCGCGAGCGACCCGCGCGCCCTCTACGCTGTGCATCTTGCGGCCAAGTATCTCGCCCTCAAGGCTCGGGCGGCCGATGTCCGGCAGCACGCCGTGAAAAAGGGGCAGAAATCTCTCAAGCCGGGCTCCCCCGAGGTCCAGCGCACCCGCGCCGAGCGCACCCAGTCGTCCAACATGAAGCGTCTGCAGAAGACGGGTCACCTGGACGATGCGGCTGCCGTTTTCAGCGGGATGATGGATGTCTAGCGACCTCCCCGAACGGCTCCAGGCGCATCGTGCCGAAGCCATCCGCCTCCTAGCCGAGATCGACGCGAACCACGGGGCAGGCACGGCCGGCAATCTGTCCATGTTCCTGTCTCACTGGACGGCGGCGTTGATCGCCTTCCAAGCCGCAACGCCCATCAAGGCTCCCGATCCCAACCCCCTCCCGCCCGGCATGATGACGACCTATGGATAGAACCCTCGAAGCCTTCCAAGCCGCAGACGACTTCATCGACGCGGCGGTAGACACGGCCCACGCGCTCCGGCAGGCGGCCGTCGTTGAGATCGACCCAGACATCGCAGCGGAGCTGTCCGCGAAGGCGAACATTATTGGCCTGATCAAGGGCCTCGCTGACTGGGCGGATGACGTTAACGACCCTCGCATCGTGTCGTGGTCGCTGGCCGTCGCCGGCCGACTGCTGTCTGATCCCGAGCTTCTCGCGGACCTCGCGCCGCACGTCATGCCCGGCCTGCCGCCGGCTATCGAGCCCGCGCGCCACCCGGCGTAGCGATGCCCCCGCCCAAGAGATCAGGCGGGCGGCTCAAGCATGCCTATTGGACCGCGAACCCCAGCGGCCGTGGGACGCTGCACAGGCCGTGGCGATCATACGTCCGGCTGGGCAATCGCACGACACACATCGGCTACTACGCCACCGAACAGGCGGCCCACGATGCCGCGATCAACGCACTTACCAACCACAGGAAACAACGTCATGAAGAAGATCAAGGGTAGCTCGGTCAACAACTCGATTGCCTGGCCGAAGACAGAGAAGCGCCCGCCGGCATCGGTGCGCGGCACGCCGAGCAATGGCGCGAAGAAGTACGAGCGCGAGGACGCGATCAACGCCGGGCTGGACGCGCTGCTGAAGCGGGGCGCGTAAGTTGGCGAAGAAGCCCGCACCGGCTCCGGTAGACCAGGGCCTCATTGATGCACGCGCTGCGCTCTACCAGCGCAACGCGGCGGCTCAGCGCAAGGTCGAACGAGACGACGTGTTCCTCATGACCAGCGGCGAAGTTGAACGGCGTCGCCGTGTCCGCCGCGCGCTGAAGCAGGACCACAGTAGCCTCGCCTACGAGGCGACCGCGCGTGAAGGCAAAAGGCTCATGGCGACGCTCAGCGAAGAGTTTGAGCAGCACGAGGAAGCCCGCGTGGTGAGCGCCGCCGAGCAGCGAGAGCGCTACGCCGAGCGGCAGGCGGAAGAGGCCGAAGCCCTCGAAGAGATGATCCGCGCCCGGCGCGGCGACTAAAAGGATTTTTGAAACAGTGACCGATCTACTCGACGCCCTTCGCTGGCTTGCCGGCCTCGATCCGCAGAACATGACCCTGATGCCGAACTCGACGCCGGCACCGGCCGGCGCGATCCCGGCGCGCTCGCCGTACGGCAATCAGCGCTTCGGCGGCAACACCTATGGTGGCAATCAGTTCGGCGGCAATCGTTTCGGCGCGAGCGCCGGTCCCGGCGAGACGGGCGGCACGCCCGACGCGGAGCGGCCGAGCCCATACGGTCTCGACTTCCGTGGTCTCATGGATGAACTGGACGAAGAGCGCCGCCGGAAGCTTGAGCGGCAGGCGCAAGCCGTCACGGTCAACGCGAACCCGCCCGGCACGAGCTACTATGGGTCTGAAGGCGTACCGGTCCCTGAAGCGGACCTGCCCGACTACATCGGTAACCAGCCCGGCGTTGCGCCGAGCGGCAGCGACGCAGACACACGCGGCCGCGAACAGTTCGGCCTTGATCCTCTGCCGGCTCCGACGCCGATCAACCGCGCTCCAGGTGATGGCGTTGCCAGCGTGCCGCAGGTCGCGCCCGCCGGCTTCACGCCCAGCGCGCCGCCGAGCGCGGCAGACGCGCCGACCTTCGCGCCGCGCCCTTCGAGCGGCGGCAGCGGGTACGGCGATGCAATCTCGGGTCTAGGCGCTCTCGCCCAATCTCTATGGCGCATGGGTCAGCCCGGCTTGCGCGATCACGGCGGCGACCTTGATCCGATTACCAACTTGCCGACGCAGCTTCAGCAGCGCCGGCTGAATGAGCAACACATCCAGGGCAACGACATCGCGCTCGCGCAGCAGCAGGCCGTGATGCAGCACATGCAATCGCCGGAGTTCGCCGCGCAGTTCAAGCAGATGCCGGCGGCCCTTCAGGGCCTTATCGGTGCGGCCGCCAAGGCCGGCGACTATCGGACGATTGCCGGCGTGCTGGCGCAACAGGCGCGCTTCTCCCAGCCCGTCAACGTCGGCAACGGTTGGGTATTGGACCGTTCCACCGGCATCGCGCACAACCCGACGACCGGCCAGTCCGCCATGCTCGGCGCGAACGGCAACATGACGCCTATCTCGGCCCCTGGCGCGCAGACCGCAGCGCCGACACAGCAGGGCGGCAACAGCCCCGCCCCCGCGTGGGCGAAGGACCTGCCGGAAGGCGTGGACGTGAACAAGCTCGCGGGCCTTAGCGATGACATCCGCAATCGCGCAATCCGCGTGATCAACGGCCTTGATCCGATGCCGTCGTCTGCGCGCAACAACCCGATCAACGCGGCCGTGTCTAGCGCCGTCGCGGCGGCCGCCCCCGGCTTTGATCCCGCGCGCGCCAAGGGTGCGGCAGACATGATCAAGAACGTCAGCAGCGGCAAGATTGCCGATGAGCTTACGAACTTCGCGACCGTGCACGCACACGCCGGCGAATTGGCCGACGCGGCCAAGGCGATGAAGAACGGCGACATCGTCGCGGCCAATCGCATTCTCAACAACCTCGGTTACCAGTCCGGTAGTTCGGCGCGCGTCGTGTTCGACAACATCCAGAACGCCTACACGCACGAGCTTCAGGGGGTGTTGGCGAAGGGTCATATCACCGACGCCGAGATGAAGCAGTCCAACGCCGGCATCTCGTCAGACATGAGCCCGCGCCAGATTGCCGACGCGATGGCCGCAGGCCAGAAGCTCATGCGCGACAAGATCGAACAGCGCTACGCAACGGCCTTCACGGCCGCCGGCAAGCGCATCGATCCGTACTTTGAACGCTTCGGCCTCTCCGGTGGCCCACAGGCTCGGCGACAGGAACAGCCGCAGCAGTCGGGCGGCGCGTCTAAGAAGGACCGGCCGCCGCTTTCCAGCTTCGAGCGATAACAGATGGATTTTGACGTTAAAGGCGCACGCGCTGCCGGCTACACCGATGCGGAGATCGCCGATCACCTTGCCGGCAGCGAGAAGTTCGACGTGGGTGCTGCCCGCGACGCCGGCTACAGCGATAGCGAGATCGTCAATCACCTGGCACTCGGTGCCGGTGGTCGCGAGGGCGTCGCGAAGGGTTCGGACGAAAGCGCGTATGGCCGTGTGAAGAACGCTGCCGCGTCGGCCCTGAATGGTCTCCTGTTCGGCTGGGGTGACGAAGCGACCGCAGGTCTCAAGGCTGCGGCTCCGTTTATCTCCGGCACCGGCTCGCACGCCGACACGTTCGATCAGCGCTATCAGGAGAACCTGAAGAGCGAGCGCACCCGGCGCGAGACGTATGCCGGCGCGCATCCCGTCGAAAGCGTCGCGGCCAACGTTGGCGGCGCGCTGCTCACGGCACCCCTGCTACCCGCAGCCGCGACGGCTACGGTCCCCCGAGCTATCGGGACGGGAGCCGCGCTCGGTGCATTGCAGGGCTTCGGTGAAGGCGAAGGCGGCTTCGCTAATCGCCTTCAGAGCGCAGCCACAGGCGCGGCCATCGGTGGCGCTGGTATGGGTGCGCTCGGCGTTGCCGGCAAGGCGTTCCCCTGGCTCACGAGCTTGGCGAGCGGCGTGTCTCCTGAGGCGCAAGCGCTTGCGCGCCAAGCTGGCCGCGAAGGCGGCGCGAACGCGGAGACCTTCATCGCCAACATGAAGGCCCCGGACCGCGCAGCCCTCGTGGACATGCTTGATCAGGGTATCGACGCCGTGAAGGCGGCCGGGCAGCAGAAGTACCTCGCGGATATGGCCCGCATCGGTCAGAACGGCGCGGGCAAGCCGCTGTCATACGCGCCCATTGATCAGGCGTTGCAGAGCGCGGCGGGCAGCCTCGTGCACGCGCCCACGGGCTTCGTAAAGGACCCTCACGCGCTCGGCGTGGTCCACCAGATGGCAGAGACCGTCGCGCAGCACAAGGCGCTACCCGGCCAGACGGCCGACGTGATGTCCTTCGATGCGTTGAAGCAGGCCCTTGGCCACATCTGGAAGCGGCAGCCCTACGGCTCGAATGAAAGGCGCGTCGCCGGCGAAGTCTACAACGCCGTGAAGACGAGCATCGATCGTCAGGATCAAACCTACGCAATCGCCATGCACAAGTATTCGACGATGAAAGACGAGGTCGATCAGGTCCGTTCGATGCTGGGCAACCCGGACAAGGTGAAGAATGTAGACACCATCGTCGGTCGCCTTCTGTCTACGCTGCGCAACGACGTGTCTAGCCGCTACGGCGCACGCCGCGACGCTCTAGACATCATCGCGCAGCACCAGCCGGAACTCCCGTACGCAATTGCCGGCCAAACCATGCACGAGATCATGCCTCGCGGCCTCGTGGCGCGCGCGTGGACTGCGGCCAAGCTTGACCACGGCCTTGCGAACTTGCCGAACCTTGCCACCTTGCCGGCCGCATCGCCGCGCGTCGTGGGCAACGTGAACTATCGCATCGGCCAGATGCAGGGCGCGATGCCGAACGTAGCGATCCCCGGCCTCAACGCCGCGCAGAACCAGCTACTCAATCCCGCCGCGCCCTTCGTCGTAGGCGGCATGCCCATCCCCGATACCAGCAGACAGTAAAAGAGACACATGTTTAGCAATCGATACATCCACGCCGGCTTCTCGCCTCTCGCGCGCATGGGCGTTGCCCAGTTCGGCGGCAGCAAGGGCGGCAGCTCGCAGGTGCAGACCGCGTACACCAACAGCACGACCGGCCCCCCGGCTTGGGCACAGAACGCGTCGAAGGACCTTTACAACAACTCGATGGACGTGGCGGACAAGCTCCAGCCAACCGCCATCGCTGCGCCCGCCGCGCTGACGCCGGGTCAGCTTTCGCTGATCCAGTCGCTTCAGGGCAACGTCGGCGCGGCCAACCCGGCGTACGCGAATGCCCAGGGCACGCTCGCGCGGCTCCAGGGCTACACGCCGCAGAGCGTCACGGCCGGGCAGTTGGCCAACACCGACCTCAGCCCGTACATGAACCCGTACACGAACGACGTTATTAATTCGTCGCTCGCGCTCGGCAGACAGCAGCTTGCGCAAGGCATCAATCAGACGGCAGACAATGCCATCGGTGCCGGCGCGTTCGGTGGCTCGCGACAGGGCGTGCAGGAAGGCGTCGCCAACGCCCAGTATGGCCTTGGCGCAGCCAACCTCGCTGCAGGCCTCAATGCGCAGAACTTCTCACAGGCGCAAGCCGCTGCCGGACAGGACATCGCCACGCGCTTCAACGCCGACCTCGCCAACCAGCAAGCCGGCCTTAACGGTGCCGGCCTCAATCTCAACGCGGCCAACAGCAGCGCCGCCGTCGCGGGCCAGCAGCAGCAAACGTACTTGCAGGGCCTTCTCGCCGCGCTGTCGGGCCAAGGCATGATCCAGGGCCAGCAGCAGGCCGAAAACCAGTACGGCGCAGACGTGGCCAACGCCAACAACATGCTCCCGTACCAGCGTCTCGCGATCCAGCAGGGCACGCTGTCCGGCGTGCCCCTCTCGCAGACGACCAACGGCACGACGACCAGCACGACACAGCAGGGCGGCGGCAGCGGCGTCATGCAGGGCATTGGCGGCGGGCTCGGCCTAGCCACGAGCCTGCTGTCGCCGCTCGGCGGCGCTCAAGGCGCGTTCGGTGCCGGTGCCGGGACTTTCGGGTCCTCGATCCTTGGAGCCCTGTGGGGGCTCAGCGACAAGCGCGTCAAAGAGGACTTGGGGCGCGTAGGCACCGGGCCGGATGGTGTGCCTATCCATCGCTGGCGTTACAAGGGCGGCGATCAGGTCTTTACGGGGCCGTTCGCGCAAGATGTCGAGGACAGCCGGTACAGCGGTGCCGTGCATGAGAACGCGCGCGGCGTAAAGATGATCAATCAGGCCGCCGTGCCTGCAGGTCTGCGCGTCAAGCGGGCCAACGGCCTGTCACTTGAGCCGTCAAATCCGCAGTGGCGTCGTAAGCGGAAAGGCCGCCGGTAATGGCCGGCTTCTCGCAACAGGACGCGATGGATTACCTGACACAGCGCGGCATGAGCCACGTTGCGGCGGCAGGTCTGATCGGCAATCTCGCCGCTGAAAGCGGAATGGACCCCGGCATCGAAGAGCGCACCCCAAATCGCTACGGCACGCGCGGCTACGGATTAGCCCAATGGGCCGGAAGCCGGCGCGACGGCCTTGTGCAGTTCGCGGCAGACACAGGTGGGCGCGCTGCCGATCCGCACACACAGATGGACTACCTGCTGCACGAGCTTCAGGGCCCCGAGAAGCGCGCGGGCGACATGCTCGCGGCCGCGACCACGCCTGAGGAAGCGAACGCCGCCGCGCTGGCTTTCCTTCGGCCGAGCGGATGGACCAGCAAAGACCCGACGCAGTCGAACCAATACGCGACGCGTCTGGCCGGTACGACATCGCTACTCGGCGGCAACTCAGACACGCCACAGACAGCACAGCCGGCCCCGCCACAACAGGCCGCGCCAGTCTTGGCGGCCGCGCAACAGCCGGACGCTGATCCGTATGGCGCGGCCGTCAACACTGGGCTGAAGGGCTTTGCGTCGCTGCTCGGTGCGCCGGCTGCCGGCCCTACGGCCGATGCACCAGTCACGCCACGGCAGCCGACGCCGCAGGCCGCGCCGCAGATGCGGCGGCCCACGCGTCCCGCTGCTCCTACCGGCCTTGATGCCGTTGGGCAACGTCTTGCCGCGCTCGGCGGCTTATGGCGATGGTCATGACCGCGCGACAAAGCAGGACAGAACAAGACGGAAGGGAGTTGCGTTGGTCGCCCAACGGCTTAGAGGCGCGCAACAGTCTAGTGCAGTAGATCAAAGGGTGTGCTTAATAGATGGCCGGTCAGCAACATAGGAGACCGGTCATGTCAGACATCATTGCCTTCCCTCGCACACCGCGCGTCGCTGCGAACATCAACGCCGCGTTGGGGTGTGAGACTGGCGCGCCGCACCCCGACACGCTCGACGATGCTGACCGCGAAATAGTTCTCATGGCGGTGCTGCGCGGCATCGCGGCTCTAGGTCCCCAGTATCAATTGCACTTCGTTTCGTCCGGCCGCGTTTAACCTACGCGCGGCCTACCTAGCCCCCGCTCTCAAAGGCGGGGGTTTTTTGTCTGACAGGCCGGCGCATTAATCTTCGCGCTCGTAGTCTGGATCATTAACGATGTGAAACCGAGCGTCGCGCTCCCCTTCAAGCACGTGGTAGCGGCGGCAGAAATTCGTCTGCCGGCTGAGCCCGGCACCGTCGCTATAGCGTATCCAACCCATCACATAGATGTGGTGATCGGGGGCCAGTCGGAGATAGGTCGGAGCATCCGCGCTCATGGTCGCGTCGCTACGGAAATTGGCTCGATAAGATTGCCCGGCATCAAGGGAGACCTGCCCGGCAAAGTTATTGCCCGCGCGTCCTTCATAGGGGGAAGTCATTGGCAATTCGCCCCTGGTGGTCCAATGAACGATGCAATCACTCTCCGCAATCTTAGCCGTTGTCCCTCCAACATTGACGATATTCAAGTGTCCCACGATGGGTTGCCCTTCCGCGATGATAGCGAGCGGCATGTGGGAAGGCGGTACGGCGTGCGTCATGACCACATGTCGAACGGACAATTTAGGACGGTGGGTCGCGATGAACTCTTTGTTGCCAAGCTCAATAGCCGCTCGCGTGAGTTTGGCTTGCTTACTAGTGGCGCGCCACAAAGTAGCGGTGAACAGTGCGATGACGGCCGTAGCAGCAGCGGTCCACCATTCGGCTTTCACCGAAGCAATCCAATCCAAGCCAGCCCGAAGCATGCTGCCCTCTATGATCTTTGATGAGAGAATAGCCGCCTGACGCGTGGTAATCGCCCCTTTTTGGCTCTAACGCTGAGCGCGCCCGGCCGCCGCGAACTCAACGTGAGAGGCCGTCCTGAAAAGCAAAAAGGCCCCGGTGAGGGGCCTTTGTCGGATCATCGTCCCTTCGCCTCGCAGGGCCAAGTCGTTATAAGCGCCCCGTAGGCCAGCAGGTCGAAGCTCATATGCCATTGGCTCGGGTCGCGGTCTAGGTAGGCCACCACGACGCGAACCATCTGCTCGTAAGTTATACCCTCAGGCAGGCATAGGATTGAGCCGGAGGCCCCGAAGGCCAAGCCGCGAACAATCCCGAGGCAATACGCTGCCATCAGGGTGGTAGCCTTGCCATTATTAGCGAGTACTGATCGACACCCCGGCATCATCCCGTTTGCAGAGTTTTGGCCGGTGTCGGCCGACGCTTCCGTCCCGCCGATCATCCATGCCGCGCTCGCAACTACGGCAAGCCTCGCCCATCCGGTCATGCAGGTGTTCCCCCTTCTGGCAAGATCACGTCCGCCCACTTTTGCAGCAGCGCCCGCTTCTCAGTCTCCAGGTCCGCATGCTGGTAGTGTCGATCCATCCCCTTGCGGGCGTGTCCTAATACTAACTCAACCACGTCATCGTCGCCCAGCCTCAACGTCCGAGAATGCGTCTTGAGACTGGCCCGGAAACCATGAGCGCGGAACACCTGCCGCTCCCGCTCATCCTGCCCGGTCGCCGGGGCTTCAGCCTCATCGCCCCAGACCATTGGGGCCTCACCGTTGCCGCCAACGAAGGGCATCTTGTTCGCGAGGCCGTTCATGACCTGCCGGACCATCGCGCCAAGGTGTTGCTCGCTCATCGGCTCTTCGGGCTGCGTGTAGTGCGGAAACGCCCACTTCGATTTGCCGGTGAGCTTGCGCAGCGCCGTAAAGCACGTCATCGCCTGACGGCTAAGCGGCACCGAGTGCGGCTGCCGGTTTTTCATCTTCATAACGTCCGCCGGGATGGTCAGTGTGGCGTTGCCGTTGCTGCCACTGATCCAGCGCCACTCAACCTGCCGCAGCTCATTGCCGCGCAGACCCGTCAGCGCCAGCAGCCGCAGCGCCAGACGTGTCTCCGGGCGGTAACGCCCCTTGTCCAGCGCCGCCCAGAACTCGGGGAACAACTCCAATGGCAACGGGTCGTGCGGCCGGCTCACGTGTACCTTGGGCAACTTGATGCCGGCGGCGATGTTCGCGGCCAGCAGCGGCTTTCCATCCGCGCCCTTCATGTTGAAGACTGCGTGAGAGCAGACGAGGGACATGATGCTGCGGCCTTCGTTCGCCAGCGCCGGGGCTGCGGCCTGCACCTTCAGCAGCATGTCCCGGATTTGGACGCCGTCCATGTCGCGTATCAGCGTGTCCCCGAACACCGGGAGGGCCCATGTCTTCAGGAACGAATAGACAAGATCGGCGCGGCTCTTTGACCAGACCTTCTCGTGTTCGACACGGAAAGCTTTGGCGACGGCCCCGAATGTCTCCGTCTTGGCCTGGGCCGCCCGCACAACGGCCGCATGCCCTGCCGCGCCTTCGGCGTATCCCCGTTCGTAGCTTTCGGACGGTTGACCGCGCCGTATGCGACCGCGCACGCTCTCAGCAACGTTTCGCGCTTCTTCCACGGTCAGCGGGCCGGCACCAGGGGCCACGCGCTCATCGTGCTCGCGCGGCGTCTCGTTCGGGGGCTCCGGGATGAACTCGCCAAGGGTGGTTAGCGTCTGGCCGCCGCCGTACTTTTTCCCGAACAGCAGCCGCAGACGCCAGTACTTGGCACCGCTTGGCATCACCTCTATCCGCAGGCCTTGGCAGGCCGTGTCGGTCTTGTTGTACCGTTCATTCCCCGGCTTCAGGTCGGCCACGTACTCGTTCGTCAATAGCTGCAATGTTCACACCCCAAAGCCCTTATTTCTCAAGGGAAAGTGTGAACATAGTTACGAAAGGCCAGTAATTCAAGTGTTTGACGCTTGCCTACCTCAAACGATGTTGCATTGCAGCATGAAAGATTTCGCGGTGCAACCAAGGCGCAGGGCCATTCCGTGAGCGATGCCGGGTTACCTTGGAGCCAGGCTGCGGTCGCGCCCACCGCGGTGGCGGTCACCGCTGCCCGCGAGCCCGAACCCGATCTTACGCCCAGTCGGCCGATCTACGACGGCAAGCTGGGTGACCTCTATGCGATCTATCTGCGCCACCTGGTCCTGATGCTGGTGACGCTGGGATGGTCGCGCTTCTGGGGCCGCACGCGCATCCGCCGCTATATATGGAATCACTTCGCCGTCCTGGGCGATCGCTTCGAATATCGCGGCCGCGGCCTCGAGCTCTTCATCGGCTTCATGCTGGTGTTGCTGATGCTCGCCGCGTGGGGCGGCCTCATGTACCTGACCTGGATCTACGTCTTTCACGAGCGCCCCTTCGCGAACTTCGGACTGTTCGACATCTTCTCGCTGTCGGTCGCGCTGATCGGCTTTCCGCTCGCCTTCGTCGGCCACTATGCCGGCCTGCGCTATCGGCTGTCGCGCACGCGCTGGCGCGGCATTCGCTGCGGCCTCGCCGGCTCGGCCTGGCGTTACGGTGTGTCGGCCACCTTTCTCACCTTCGCCAACGCCATGACGGCCCAGCTGCTGACGCCGGTCGTGTCGGTAAACCTGGCGCGGCCGCGCATCTCCAATGTGCGCTTCGGCACCTTGTCCTTCGCCTTCGCCGGCAATGCCGGCGACATCTACGGCCGCTTCACCGGCTACTACTTCCTGAACATCCTGGCCTGGCTGGTGGCGATCGGTGTCGTCTTCGCAGGCGTCGGCGGCGCCATCGGCGGCTTGGGCATCAGCTTCTCGGAGGACGACTTCCGCAAGCTCTTCACCGAGCCCAGCCTGCGCACCATCCTGCTGATCGCGGCGCTGGCGATCGGCATCTACATCGTCTTCGGTCTGCTGATCCTGCCGCTGCGCTGCTGGTGGCAGGCCTATCTCTTCCGCTACCTGGTCTCGCACACACGCGCCGGCAACGTGCTGTTCGCTACGGCCGTGACGACGCGCCAGATGTGGGGCTTCCTGGTGTTGAACTACCTGATCGTCATGCTGACGTTGGGACTGGGTTGGCCCTGGGTCGTGCATCGCACGCTGAAGCTGATGGCCTCCCAGCTCTGGGTCTACGGCGCGCCCGATGGCGCCAAGATCGGCCAGCCGACCGATCTCGGTCCGCGCTACGGCGAGGGTCTGCTCGACATGTTCGACGTGAGCGGCGTCTGACCATGGCCACGCTGGCTCGTTACTACGACGGCGAGACCGCCCAGGCGCATGAGGTGAGCGTGCGCACGACCACCAACGAGGTCGTGATCTTCCGCGCCGCCGACGCCGCCATCATGGCCCGCTGGCCGCTCGCCGAAGTCGCCGTCCTGGGCGATATCCGGCACGAGGCGGTGCCACCGATCGTGCGACGCGGCTCGGAAGCGCGCCTGGTGGTCGGAGATCCGGAACTGCGCCGCCAACTCGCCGCTCTGGTGCCGCAGCTGGCACCATTGGTCGAGCCGCCGCCGGCCGTCGCCCGGCGCATCGGCACGCTGGCCGCGGTGTTCGTGGCCTTGGTCGGCGTGTTCTGGCTGGTGATCGACTACGGCACGGAGTACGCGGCGCCGCTGCTGCCCTACAGCCTGCAGGCCAAGCTCGGCGAGAGCGTGTTCGACGAGCTCAGCAACGACAAGGACGAGTGTCACGGCAAGGCCGGGCTGAAAGCGCTGAACGGCTTTGCCAACCGCCTGGCCAAGGCAGCCGACTATCCGCACGAGATCACCGTGCATGTCATGGAAGGCGGCCCGGTCAACGCCTTCACCCTGCCGGGCGGCATCCTCGTCTTCTTCTCCGACCTGATCGACCAGGCCAAGAACAGCTCACAGGTCGCGGGCGTGATGGCGCACGAGATCGGCCACGTCGTGCATTACCATCCGATGAAGGGCCTGGCACGCCAGTATGGCATCGACCTGCTGGTCAAGCTGGTGAGTGGCGGCTATTCGGACGCGCTCAGCACGCTGGCCTCGGGCGGCAACCTCCTGTTGGCGCTGCGCAATGGCCGAGCCTTCGAGCGCGACGCCGATGCCACCGGCGTGGCGCTGCTCGACAAATTGGAAGTGCGCGCCGACGGCATCTCGAGCTTCTTCGAGCAGATGCTGGAGAAGGAACCCAAGGACATGGCCGCCGCAGCCGGCATCTGGTCGAGCCATCCGCCGACCGCGGAGCGCATTGCGGCGACCAAGCGGCCGGCGGCGGGCCGGCCGGCCTTCACCGATGCCGAGTGGAAGGCCATTCGGGATGTCTGCAAGTGACACAGGTGTGAGTTGCCGGACGGCGCGGCCGAACCTATCTGTTGATCGATGCCGATGCACTGGAAGATCTCGCACGAAGAGCGGCTGGTGACGGTGACGACCGATGGACCGATGACGCTGCGCGATGTCGAGGCTTATTTCGACGCCGTGGTAGTGGCCGACGCCCAGCCCTACGCCAAGCTGTTCGACGCGAGAGACATGGTGGCGCAGCTCAGCGACGATGACATGATGGCGATCGGCGCGCGCATGAGTGCCTATGTCCGCGACCAGGGGCAGCCGGGTGGCCCCGCGGCATTCGTGGTCACGACGGACGTGGCGCGCGACTTCATCGAGCGCTACCTCAACCTGATGCCGTCCTCGCGACAGGCACTGATCTGCGAGACCGTCGACGAGGCACGCCGCTGGCTCGACGAGCAGACGCGTGCGGGGTAGGGATGGCCGCCACCATTGTGCTGGCGACCGCAGCTGACCAGCCCGACATCACGTCGTCCGACCAGCTCTACGCCGAGGCGCTGCGCCGCCGCGGCTGCGATGTGATCGGTGCGCCGTGGAATGGACCGGAAGTCGCGTTCGAAGCCGCGGCAGCCGTGGTGATCCGCTCGACCTGGGGCTACTACCGTCAACTCGCCGCATTCACCGCCTGGACCGAGGCCATGGCCGCATCGACGGTGCTCCTCAATCCCGTCGGTCTGGTGCGCTGGAACCTGCGCAAGGACTATGTCGGCAAGCTCGCCGCGGCGGGGGTACGTGTTCCCGTTACGCGCATTGTTTCGCGCAGTCCGGCGGCGATCGAGCAGGTGTTCGACGAAAATGGCTGGGCGCGCGCCGTCGTCAAGCCGATGTCAGGCGGCGGCGGCCATTCCGTCGAGCTGCTGACGCGCGATGCGGTCGGCGAGGCGGCAGACCGGCTGTCCGGCGAGGACGTGCTGGTCCAGGAGTTCCTGCCCGAGATCGCCCGAGGTGAGCTGTCGCTGGTCTATTTCGACGGCGTCTTCAGCCACGCCATTCGCAAGCGTCCGCCTCAGGGCGAGTTCCGCGTCAACTCGCGCTTCGGCGCGACCCGCGTCGCCGAGACACCGCCGCGCGAGGCGGTTGACCAGGGGGCGGCGGCGCTCGCTACGCTGCCCGAGCTGCCGCTCTATGCCCGCGTCGACGGCGTGGTGCGCGACGGTGCGCTGATCGTCCTCGAGGTCGAGGTGCTGGAACCCGCCCTGTTCATGGAATTCGATCCCGCCTCAGCCGAGCGTTTCGCCGAGGCAACGCTGAAGCGACTCTGAATCTTCGCTGGGGGTGCGCCCCCAGCATCAACCCTTCATCCTCTGCCCGCCGATCTTGCAGTCCTTCAGGATTTCCGGCCGGAAGGCGAGCCCGTGGCCCGGTCGCTCGGGCGGTGTCATGGTGCCGTCCTTCGACGGCAGCACGGGTTCGATCCAGAGATCGTCGTTCCAGTCCATGTATTCGAGGTAATTGGCGTTGGGGATCGAGGCCAGCAGATGGACCATGGTCTCGTGGAAGAGATGGGGCGCGATCCTGATGCCCCACGGTTCGGCGGCGGCCGCGATCTTGCGCAGCTCGGTGTAGCCGCCGCGCATCGGATCGGGCTGCAGGATGGGCACGCACGGCGTCTCGAAGAACGGCCTGAGGTCGTTGCGCGTGAAATGGCTTTCGCCGCCGACGATGCGCGTCTTGAGCGCGGCGGCGATGCGGCGGTAGCCCGCGAAGTCTTCGGCCACCACCGGCTCCTCCAGCCAGTAGGGATCGAACTCGTCGATGCGATGGCCGGCCTGGATCGCGGTGTCGGCATCCCATCCCATGTTGACGTCGATCATGATCTCGATGCCGCCGCCCATCGCCTCGCGCATCGCCTTCACGTTCTGCACATCCTCGCGCCACGGCCGGATGTGCGCGACCTGCATCTTGATGGCCTTGAGGCCTTGCGCGGTGAACTCCCTGGCGCGCGCGATCATGCCGTCGCGGCCGAGACCTCTGAACACGCCCGACCCATAGGCAGGGACCTCGGCGCGGGCGGCGCCCCACAGACGGAACAACGGCAGGCCGGCGCGTTTGCCCAAGATGTCCCATAGCGCCATGTCGACGGCGCTCTGGGCGAATACCGTGACGCCCATGCGGCCGAGCCAGAAGTTGCTCTTGTAGAGGACCTGCCAGATCGCCTCGATCTCGGTGGCGTCGCGGCCGATCACGTGCGGTGCGATCAGCTCCTTCATGCAGGCGTCGATGGTGTGCAGTCCGCCGCGCAAGGGCATCACGTAGCTCATGCCGATCAGGCCGCCCTGGGTCTCGATCTCGAGCAGGTAGATGTCGCGCAAGGGTGCTGAGAGGATGCCGGCGGCCGGCGGCTTGCCGCGCCAAGGTACCTGCAGGAGGGTTGAACGCAGCTCGACGATGGTCGTGGGCGTGGTCATCAGGCGTATCTCCCGCTGCTTTGGCTCACTATGATGCGGCCGTCATGACTTCGTCCAACCGCCTCTATCTCTTCGACACCACCCTGCGAGACGGCGCGCAGACGCAGGGCGTCGACTTCACCGTCGCCGACAAGGCCGCCATTGCGAGCGAGCTGGATCTCCTGGGCATCGACTACATCGAGGGCGGCTGGCCGGGAGCCAATCCGACCGATGATCGCTTCTTCGCCGATCCGCCGCAGTTCCAGAATGCCAAGTTCGTGGCCTTCGGCATGACGCGTCGAGCGGGACGCAGTGCCGCCAACGATCCGGGGCTCGCCGCCATCCTGCAGACCAAGGCGCGCAATGTCTGCATGGTCGGCAAGACCTGGGACTTCCATGTCGACGTGGCGCTCGAGGTCGATCGCAAGGAGTACCTCGAGATGATCGCGGACTCGCTCGCCTATGCGAAGGGCCGCATGGAAGAGGTGATGTTCGACGCCGAGCACTTCTTCGACGGCTACAAGGCCAATCCTGACTACGCGATGGCTTGTCTGTCTGCCGCCGAGAAGGCCGGCGCGCGTTGGCTGGTGCTGTGCGACACCAACGGCGGGACCCTGCCGCATGAGGTCGAGCACATCGTCGGTGAGGTGGTAAAGAAGATCCCGGGCGACCGGCTCGGCATCCACACCCACAACGACACCGAGAACGCCGTCGCCAACACCTTGGCCGCGGTGCGCGCCGGCGTGCGCCAGGTCCAAGGCACCATCAACGGGCTGGGCGAGCGCTGCGGCAATGCCAACATGATCGCCTTGATCCCGAACCTCGTGCTGAAGATGGGTTTCGAGACCGGGCTGAAACCGGGGGCGCTGCAGCGGCTGACCCATCTCTCGCGCCTGCTCGATGATCGGCTGAACGTCGTGCCCAATCGAAGTGCGGCCTACGTCGGCACGCGCGCTTTCGCTCATAAAGGCGGGCTGCATGTTTCGGCAGTCGAGAAGGACCCGCGCACCTACGAGCACGTCGATCCCGAATCGGTCGGCAACCAGCGCATCATCGTCGTCAGCGACCAGGCCGGCCGCTCCAACATCATGGCGCGCTTTCGCCAGATCGGCCTCGAGGTCGATCCCAAGGATCCGGGCGTCGCGCGGCTGCTGGAGATCGTCAAGGAGCGCGAAGCCGAAGGCTACGCCTATGACGGCGCCGACGCCTCGTTCGAGCTGCTGGCGCGGCATGAGCTGCACACGGTGCCCGACTACTTCGCACTGCAGAGCTTCCGCGTGCTGGCCGAGCGCCGGGTCAATGCCCGCGGCCAGCTGATCGCCCTTTCCGAGGCGACGGTGAAGCTCGATGTCGGCGGCAGGCGGGCCATGGAAGTGGGCGAAGGCAACGGCCCGGTAAACGCCCTCGATGCTGCGCTGCGAAAGGCGCTGCTGCCGGTCTATCCCGAGCTGCAGGACATGCGTCTGGTCGACTTCAAGGTGCGCATCCTCGATGCGGCGGGCGGAACCGCCGCCACGACCCGGGTCATGATCGAAAGTGCCGATTCCCAAAGGCGTTGGTCGACCATCGGCGTGTCGCCCAACATCGTCGATGCCTCCTACAACGCCCTGTACGACGCCATCACCTACAAGTTGTTCAGGGACGGCGCCAAGCCGGCGGAACGGCCTTAGCAGCCATGTCGCGTGGTTAGTTGACGGTCCGGGCCGCGCCGACGACCATATATGGTGTGGACGGCGAGATTCCGATTGCGACGACACGGCCTGCGATTGCGGTGGCGGCAACGCGTCGCCAGAGAGTGGCCGGACGCCTGCTGTGGCGGTTGGTCATGTGGTCGCTGCCGCTGGTTGCCATCGCCGTCGCTCTCGTCATCTGGCTGAGTGGCGGCCGCTTCGTCGGCACCGACAACGCCTACGTGAAAGGTGACCGGGTTTATATCGCCACCGAGCTCAGCGGCCCCATCGTCGAGGTCGCCGTGCGCGAGAACCAGAGCGTGTCGCGTGGCCAGCTGCTGTTCCGGCTCGACGACCAGCCCTACCGCACGGCGCTCGCCAGGATCGATGCGGAGATCGAGGTCCAGCGCGCCGAGATCCGTGGCCTGCGCGCGCAATGGCGCACCAAGCGCGAGGACATCAAGGCGGCGCAAAGCCAGCAGACCTACGCCCAGCAGGAGTTCGATCGCCAGTCCGACCTCGCCGACAAGAAGATCGCCTCGCAGCAGAAGCTGCAGGAGACCCGCATGGCCCTCGAGGTGGCGCGCCAGCGCATCGCCTCACTGGAGGAGGACCTGCAGCGCATCGAGGCGGCGCTGGCCGGCGATCCCAAGATCCGGGTCGACGATCATCCCAAGGTGAAGCAGATGCTGGCGCAGCGCGATGAGGCGCTGCACAACCTGCGCCGCACCGCCATCGAGGCGCCGCTCGACGGCATCGTCTCCAAGGTGCTGGTGCCGGGCAGCTATGCCGTGATGGGCGTGCCGTCGATCGCCGTGGTTGCCGACCGCGATTTGTGGATCGAGGCCAACTTCAAGGAAACCGAGCTGACGCGCGTGCGCGTAGGCCAGCCGGTCACCATCAGCGTCGATACCTATCCCGACATGCAGTGCACCGGAAAGGTCACCTCGCTCGCGCAATCGACCGGCGCGGAATTCGCCGTGCTGCCGCCGCAGAACGCCACCGGCAATTGGGTCAAGGTGGTGCAGCGCATCCCCGTCCGCACCTCCGTGATCTGCAAGGAGGGCGATCCGCCGCTGCGCGTGGGCATGAGCGTGACCATCGAGATCGACACCGGGCATCATCGCACCTTCGGCGAGCTGCTGAGGAGCTTCGGCCTGTGATCTCGGTCACAGTCCTGACGTCCTGATGGATCGCGCCGCGCTGCGCCACCGGCGCCTGCTCACCGTCGTGGTCATGATGGCCACGATCATGCAGGCGCTCGACGGCACGATCGCCAACGTGGCGCTGCCCAACATCCAGGGATCGCTGTCGGCGACCCAGGAGCAGGTCGCCTGGGTGATCACGTCGTTCATCGTGTCGGCGGCCATCGCCACGCCGCTCGCCGGCTTCTGCGCCGTGCGCTTCGGCGTGCGGCGCATCCTGGTGAGCTCGGTGATCGGCTTCACCATCGCCTCGATGCTGTGCGGCGCTGCCCAGACGCTGCCGCAGCTGGTGGCCTTCCGCACCATGCAGGGCGTCTGCGGCGCCGCGCTGGTGCCGCTCAGCCAGACGCTGATGATGGAAGCCTATCCGCGCGAGGAGCAGGGCAAGGCGATGGCGATGTGGGGCGTCGGCACGATGCTCGGCCCGATCAGCGGACCCACGCTGGGCGGCTGGCTGACCGACGAATACAGCTGGCGCTGGGTGTTCTACATCAACCTGCCGGTCGGCATCCTGTGCGCCGTCGGGCTGATGATCCTGATCAAGAACAAGGCCAGCGACACGCCGCGGCCGTTCGACCTGCTGGGCTTCACGCTGCTGTCGATCGCCATCGGCACGTTCCAACTCATGCTCGACCGCGGCGAGCAGATCGACTGGTTCGGCTCCCGCGAGATCGTGATCGAAGCGGTGGTGGCGGGCGTCGCAGCCCTCATGTTCGTGATCCACATGCTGTCGAGCGACCAGCCGTTCCTGCCGCGCGACATGTTCCGTGACCGCAACTTGATGCTGGGCATCATCTTCACGGCCATCACCGGCCTCTTGATGATCGTGACGGCGACCTTGATGCCGCCGTTCCTGCAGCAGCTGAAGGGCTATCCGGTGTTCACCACGGGTATCGTCATGGCGCCGCGCGGCATCGGCACCATGATCTCGATGTTCGTGGTGTCGCGCCTGATCGGCAAGATGGACGCGCGATGGCTGATCGCGATCGGGCTCAGCCTGTGCGGTCTCTCGCTTTACGACATGACGCAGTTCTCGATCGACGTCAGCGAAGGTCAGGTGGTCTGGAACGGCTTCCTGCAGGGTGTCGGCCTCGGCCTCGTGTTCCCGCCGCTCACGACGCTTGCCTTCGCCACCATTCCGGCGCGCATCCGCACCGAAGGGGCGGCGATCAATGCCCTGATGCGCAATCTCGGCGCTTCGGTCGGCGTGGCCGTGCTGGTCGCCATGCTCGATCGCAACACCCAGATCAACCGCTCCGGGCTCGCCGAGTATCTGACGCCGTTCAACCCCTTGTGGCGCTTCGGCACCACGCCGATCGAGAACGGCGTGCCGATCGACCGCGCCAGGATCATCGCGCACATGACGCCGTTCGGCAGCGGCTTCCCGTACGGGGCGGTGCCGACCGACGATCCCGCGAAGCTGCTCGGGATGTGGAGCGAGGAACTCAACCGCCAGGCGGCGATGATCTCCTACCTCAACGATTTTCGCGTGCTGGCGGTGGCGGCGGTGATCTTCATCCCGTTGCTGTTCCTAATGCGCCGGCAGGCGCAGTATGCCCGGCCGACGCGCCGCTAACCGTTGGGCTCCTTGACGGGCGTGAGGTACGCCCATCATAATTTGATGTGGCCTCGTTAGAGGGCCAGACATCCTTCGGGAGGAAACATGACACGGACCTCTTTCGCGGCGCTGTTGGGCGCCGTCCTGCTGGCGGGCGCCGCGATGACGCCGGTGCAGGCTCAGGTGATCGGCGTCAGCTGGTCGAATTTCCAGGAAGAGCGGTGGAAGACCGACGAGGCTGCAATCAAGGCGGCGATCGCGGCGGGCGGCGGCACCTACGTCTCGGCCGACGCCCAGAGCAACGCCGCCAAGCAGATCACCGACATCGAAGCGCTGATCGCGCGCGGCGCCAAGGCGCTGATCGTGCTGGCGCAGGACGCCAACGCCATCCGGCCCGCCGTCGAGAAGGCGCTCAACGAAGGCATTCCGGTGATCGGCTACGACCGCCTGATCGAGATGAAGGACGTGCTCTACATCACCTTCGACAACAAGGAGGTCGGCCGCATCCAGGCGCGCGAGGTCTTCAAGGTGAAGCCCGAGGGCAACTACGTCTTCATCAAGGGCTCGTCGTCCGATCCCAATGCCGACTTCCTGTTCTCCGGCCAGACGGAAGTGCTGGGTGACGCGATCAAGAGCGGCAAGGTGAAGAAGGTCGGCGAGGCCTACACCGACGGCTGGCTGCCCGCCAATGCGCAACGCAACATGGAGCAGTTCCTCACCGCCAACCAGAACAAGGTCGACGCGGTCGTGGCGTCGAACGACGGCACCGCTGGCGGCGCGGTCGCGGCGCTGGCGGCACAGGGCATGGCGGGCTCGGTGCCGGTCTCCGGCCAGGACGGCGATCACGCGGCGCTGAACCGCGTGGCGCTGGGCACGCAGACGGTGAGCGTCTGGAAGGACGCGCGGCTGCTCGGCCGGACGGCGGGCGAGCAGGCGATGACCCTCGCCAAGGGCACCAAGCTCGCGGCGCTGCCGGGCACCAAGCCCTGGGCCGACGGTCCGCGCAAGGTGCCGTTGACCTCGATCCTGCTGACTCCGGTGCCGATCACCAAGGACAACCTCGACGTCGTCATCCAGGCCGGTTGGGTGCCCAAGGACGTCGTCTGCCGCGGCGTGAAGCCGGGCACGGCCAAGGTCTGCGGCTGACGCGCGAACGATAAGGCAGCCGTCACGTCTCTTGCGCGACGGCTGCCGATGATATATAACTAAAGTAAGACTATAAATACTCTAGTCAGTAGACGAGATGGAAGGCGCAACGCCGAAAACGGGTAGCGGAAATAGCGGAAATGCCCCGACCTCGATGGAGCCCAACGGATAGGAGCCGGACCTCAATCGATCACACCACATCCTGCGCCTGCAACGCCTGCATTCGGACAGGCCAGCAGCTAGCGGAAACTAGCGGAAATAGCGGAAATTGATCTTGGACCGCCGCGCGTGAGTGAGACAGCACGACCAATGACAGGTGCCACCGCCCAGCGGCGCACCTTTGCCGACCTGTTCCGCGCCACCGAGATCGACGCGCGCCTGGTCGGCATGCTGGGCGCGCTGGCGCTGATCTGGGTCGGCGTCGACCTTCTGTCGCACGGCGCCTTCCTGACGCCGCGCAATCTCTGGAACCTCTCGGTGCAGACCGCGTCGGTCGCCGTCATGGCGGCCGGCATGGTGCTGGTGATCGTGGCGCGCCACATCGACCTCTCGGTCGGCTCGATCCTGGGCGTCGTCGGCATGATCATGGGCGTGGCACAGGCTGAGATCCTGCCGCGCTTTATCGGTTACGAGCATCCGCTGATCTGGGTCGTGGCCCTGGGCATAGGCCTCATCATCGGCGCCGCGATCGGCCTGCTGCAGGGTCTTATCGTCGCCTATCTCGGCGTGCCGGCCTTCATCGTCACCTTGGGCGGCCTGCTGGTATGGCGCGGCTGCGCCTGGTGGATCACCTCGGGCCGCACCGTGGCGCCGATGGACGACGCCTTCCGGCGCATGGGCGGCGGCATCGAGGGCGCGATCGGCGCCACCTGGACCTGGATCGTGGCCGCTCTCGCTTTCGCCGCCATCGTGTGGCGCGTCCTGCATGCGCGACGGCGACGCGGGCAGGTCGGCTTTGCGCTGCGCCCGGTGTGGGCCGAAGTGACCGTTGCCGGTCTCGCCTGCCTCGCGGTGCTCGTCGTCGTGCTGGTCGCCAACAGCTACGACCTGCCCCCGCGCGTTGCCGAGCGCATTGCCGCGGCGCGCGGGCTGGTTGTGCCACCGGAGGGCCTGTCGATCGCGCACGGCCTCGCCGTGCCCGTGCTGATCGCCGTGGGCGTCGGCATCGTCGTCACCTTTCTCGCCCAGCGCACGCGTTTCGGCCGTTACGTCTTCGCCCTGGGCGGCAACCCGGAAGCCGCCGAGCTCTCCGGCGTGGATACCAAGCGCGTCACCGTCCTGGTGTTCGTGCTGATGGGCACGCTGTGCGCGGTTGCGGCCGCCATCTCGACCGCGCGACTCAACGCGGCGACCAACGCCCAGGGCACGCTCGACGAGCTCTATGTCATTGCGGCGGCAGTGATCGGCGGCACGTCGCTGGGCGGTGGGCTCGGCACCGTGGCGGGCGCCATGCTGGGTGCGCTGGTGATGCAGAGCCTGCAGTCAGGCATGGTGCTGATGGGCCTCGACACGCCCCTGCAGAACATCGTCGTCGGCCTGGTGCTGGTGGTCGCCGTATGGCTCGACCGGCTCTATCGCTCGCGCACGCTCAAGGGCAGCGCGGCATGAACGGGCAGCCGTTGGTCGAGATGCGCGGCATGGGCATCAGCTTCGGCGGCGTGCGCGCCGTCGACGACGTCTCGCTCGATCTCCGCGGCGGCGAGGTCGTGGGGCTGCTGGGCCACAATGGCGCCGGCAAGTCGACCTTGATCAAGATGCTGTCGGGCGCCTACCGGGCCGACGCCGGCGAGATCCGTATCGACGGGCGGCCTGCCGCCATCAACAGCCCGCGCGATGCGCGGCGCTTCGGCATCGAGACCATCTACCAGACGCTGGCGCTGGCCGAGAATCTCGACGCCGCGGCCAACCTCTTCCTGGGACGCGAGCTCCGGACGGGCTGGGGAACGCTCGACGACGTCGCCATGGAGGCTGAGACGCGCCGGGTGATGGCGCGCCTCAATCCGCACTTCGCCAAGTTCAAGGAGCCGGTGCGTGCGCTGTCGGGCGGCCAGCGCCAGGCCGTCGCCATCGCCCGCGCTATCCACTTCAACGCGCGCGTGCTGATCATGGACGAGCCGACGGCGGCGCTGGGGCCGCAGGAGACGCAGCAGGTTGCCGATCTCATTGTCCAGCTCAAGAAGGAAGGCATCGGCATCTTCCTGATCAGCCACGACATCCACGACGTGTTCGACCTCGCCGATCGCGTTGCGGTGATGAAGAACGGCAAGCTCGTCGGCACCGCGCCGACGCGCGCCGTCACCAAGGACGAAGTGCTCGGCATGATCATCCTGGGCACCTGCCCGCCGGGCGCCACCCCCGGGCCATGACGCGCCGCACCCTGGAAGACGTGGCCCGTGCCGCCGGCGTCAGCATCGCCACGGCCGATCGCGCGCTCAACGGGCGGACCGGCGTGCGCGAGCAGACCCGGCGCAAGATCGAGGACGCCGCGCGCCGGCTGAGCTACCGGCCCGATCGTGCCGCCGCTGCCCTGGCGCGCGGGCACCGCTGGCGCTTCTGCTTCGTGCTGCCGATCGGCGACAACGTGTTCATGAGCCAGCTCGCCGACTCGGTGCGCGATACCGCGATCTGGATGAAGGAGGACCGGGTCGATATCGAGCTTGTGCAGGTCGACGTGTTCGACGGCCCCGTGCTCGCCGATGCCCTGGCCCGGCTCGGCCCGCACCATGACGGCTTCGCCATCGTGGCGCTCGATCATCCCGACGTGCGCGAGGCGATCGATGGCCTGATCGCGACCGGACGCCACGTCGTGACCCTGGTGTCCGACGTGCCGACCTCGCGGCGCCACCATTATGTCGGGCTGGCGAACTTTGCCGCCGGGCGCACCGCCGGCACGCTGCTGGGCCGCTATGTCGGCGCGCGGCTCGGGACCGTCGGCGTGATCGCGGGCTCGCTGGCGCTGCGCGACCACGCCGAGCGTCTCGCCGGGTTCGTGCAGGCCGTGGGCGAAGTGGCGCCGCATCTCGACATTGCGCCGACCCGCGAGGGTCGCGACGATCGCCAGCGCACCCAGGCCGCGGTCGAGGGGCTGATGGCATCGTTCCCCGATCTTGTCGGGCTCTATGTCATCGGCGCCGGCAAGCGCGGCGCCGTTGCCGCGCTCGAGCAGGCGAGGCGCGCCCGCGACGTCGTGTTCGTCGGCCACGAGCTCACGCCCGATACGCGCCGGTTCCTGATCTCGGGCGCCATGGATGCCGTCATCAACCAGGATCCGGGCCACGAAGCGCGCTCGGCGGCGCGCGTGCTGCTTGCCCATTGCGAGGACCGGCCGATCAATCCCGATCAGGAGCGCATCCGCATCGACGTCTTCGTGAAGGACAACCTGCCTTAGCTTCCGCTAGAAGTGCCGCGATGGGACGCCCCTCCAAAGGCCGCGCAACGACGACGGCTACGCCGACGATCATCCTGGTGCGCCCGCAGCTCGGCGAGAACATCGGCATGGCCGCGCGCGCCATGCTGAATTGCGGTCTGTCGAGCCTGCGGCTGGTGGCGCCGCGCGACGGCTGGCCCAATGCCAAGGCGCAGCGGGCGGCGTCGGGCGCCGATGTCGTGCTGGACAAGGCCAAGGTCTTCGATTCGGTGGAGGACGCGGTGACCGACCTGGAGCGCGTCGTCGCGACGACGGCGCGCAACCGCGAGCTCAGCCAGCGCATCGTGACGGCGCGTCGCGCCGCCGAGGAGGTCCACGGCTGGATCGCCAGCGGGGAGAAAGTCGGCATCCTGTTCGGGCCCGAACGCACGGGTCTCACCAACGACGACATGGTGCACGCCGATACGGCGCTCTCGATCCCGCTCAACCCGCAATTCTCGTCGCTCAACATCGCCCAGGCCGTGCTGCTGGTCGCCTACGAATGGGCGGTGGCTGGCGAGACGGCGCCGGCCGAGCGCATGTCGGACCATTCAACGCGGCCGGCGACCAAGGTCGAGCTCATAAATCTCTTCGCTCATCTCGAGCGTGCGCTCGACCAGTCGGGCTTCCTGCGCAACAAGGCGATGCGGCCGGCGATGGTGAACAACCTGCGCGCCTTTCTGCAGCGCGCGGCGATGACCGAGCAGGAGGTGCGTTCCTTCCACGGCGTCATCAAGTATCTGGCCAAGCACAAGCACAGCGAGGAATGAGCATGTCCACCAGCGCCAAAATCTCCTGGGTCGACGGCGCGCTGTTCGTCGCCGAGGCGGGCAGCGGCCACACCATCACCATGGACGGCGCCGCCGACATCGGCGGGCGCAACCTTGCCGCGCGGCCGATGGAGGTGCTGCTGATGGGCATGGGCGGCTGCACGGCGATCGACGTCGTGTCGATGCTGAAGAAGCAGCGCCAGGACATCGAAGGGGTCGAGGTGTCGATGACGGCCGAGCGTGCCGACGATTTCCCCAAGGTCTACACCTCGGTGAAGCTCGTCTACACGGTGCGCGGGCGCAAATTGAACCGGGCGTTGGTCGAGCGCGCCGTCAGCCTGTCGGACGAGAAGTACTGTTCGGCCACCGCTATGTTCAAGAAAACCGCCCAGGTGACCCACGAAGTCGTGCTGGTCGAGATCTAAGTCATTGATTCTCAAGCAGGAACGCCTGCTTGACTGGGGCGAGATCGACAGTATCTTCCCGGCCTTCTCCGGAGAACGTGGCTGTGGGCTCTCGGGCCTCCATCCCGCCCCCACTCGTGTGGGACCAAGGCCTATCCGGACAACAGCGTCGCCAGGCCTTGAAGCCTGGGCGCACAACGATGGAGCGATCGCGTGAGCAAGCGCGAGAATTCGAAGTACAAGATCGACCGCCGCCTCAGGGTCAACCTGTGGGGCCGTCCCAAGAGCCCGATCAACAAGCGCGAATACGGTCCCGGCCAGCACGGCCAGGGTCGCCAGAAGCCGACCGACTACCGCCTGCAGCTCATGGCCAAGCAGCGGCTCAAGGGCTACTACGGCTCGGTCTCGGAGCGCCAGCTGCGCCGCTACTATCTCGAGGCGGTGCGCCGCAAGGGCGACACCGGCGAGAACCTGGTCGAGATCCTGGAGCGCCGGCTGGACGCCGTCATCTACCGCATGAAGTTCGCCATCACCGTGTTCGCCAGCCGCCAGCTGGTCAGCCACGGCCACGTCAAGGTGAACGGCAAGCGGGTCAACATCGCGTCCTACCTGGTGAAGGACAACGACGTGATCGAGCTCACGTCGAAGGCCAAGGAGATGGCGCGCGTGCTCGAGGCGACGCAGACCGCCGAGCGTGACGTGCCCGAGTACGTCAATGTCGACCACAAGGACATGAAGGGCACCTTCGTGCGCGGGCCCAAGCTCGCCGACGTGCCCTATCCCGTGCAGATGGAGCCGTCGCTGGTGGTCGAGTACTACAGCCGCTGATCCGAACCACGAGCTGTCGACACGACAAAGACCCGCCCTTGTGGCGAGTCTTCTGTTTCAGGGGGCTCGCGCGGCGCGGCGCGGGCCCTTGAACGTGAACTCGTAGTTGAAATAGAGCCGGTACTCGGTGGTCGATGCCATCGTGCCGTCCTGGAACTGGTTGAGATAGCCGGCGCGCGCCCTGAGCTGCAGCGGCTTCAGCCAGTCGGGCACCGGCTGCAGATCGGCGCGGAACGCTAGCTCGAGATCGTACTCGTTGTTGGTGGCAAGCGGCGCGCGCGTCACCGGATTGATCGCACGGTCCCCAAAGGTTGCCGAGCCGACGAAGAGCAGGCCGGGCAATCCGACGTCCTTGAAGTCGAAGGCAAGGCCTGCCTGGAAGGCGCGCTCACCCGCCCGGTCGAAATTCCTCATCAGCTGTGAGCTGTAGCCCAGCCAGATGCCGTACGGCGCCCTGTACGCTGCCGCGCTGCCGACCTGGGTGTAGGCCGTCCCAAGCGATAGCGGTCCCCAGATCAAGTTGGCCCGCGCGCCGGCGACGAAGGTGCTGAACGACGAGCCGGTGAGCAGATTGCCGCCATTGCTGCCCTGAACCATGAACTGGCCCATCAGCCGGACCTTGATGTCTTCGGTCACCGGGAAGGTCACCGCGCCGTCGCTGTAGCTCGAGGTCAGGATGTCCGGCACGTAGTAGAGCGACGTGCGACCGCCCGCCTTCTCGAGGCTGCCGTACTTCAGGCTGCCCAGCCACATGCCGGCATTGACGTTGGGGCCCCCGGCGCGCTCGGCCATGTTGATGAAGGTCGAGCTCTCCCTGAGCTTCATGGCGGCGACGTAGCCTGCGAAGTAGTTGACTGGCCCGACCAGGCCGCGCAGCGCATAGGCCTCGAAGGTGTAGGGGATCATGCGGGTGTCGTTGGGGTTCACCTCAAGCTCGTTGATGGACTGTCGGTAACCGGTGAAGACCTGTCCCAGCGCCCGCGCCGAGACAAAGGCCTGGCCAAGCGTGAAGAAGCCGTATCCGCCGGGCTTCAGCAGGCCCGTGCCGTCCGACGTCGGCGGCGGCGCCCAGAACGGCTGGGTCGTGTAGCCCACGGCGCCCAGCTGAAGGGTGTCGTAGAGCCACCCCGTCTCGAGGCCGACCCAGCCGCCTCCGGCCCACGCCGCCTCGTTCCGTACGTTCGGCGGATTGGTCCGGTCACGGTACATGCTGCGCAGGTGAACGACCGCCGACGCGTCGTCATAAAGGAAGCGCTGCAGTTCCTCGCCCAGGCCCTGCGCCCGCACGGGCTCGAGCGTGGCCCA
>Ga0065178_100590_pt1 | contig 28286 bp, 33 predicted proteins | sample FECB22metaG_FD_59210 | JGI IMG/M metagenome (GOLD analysis project Ga0065178, IMG submission 59210) | Cyanobacterial communities from the Joint Genome Institute, California, USA - FECB-22 (version 2) (version 2) | ecosystem: Environmental > Aquatic > Thermal springs > Hot (42-90C) > Microbial...
GCTGCGGCGGCCGCTCGATCGGGCCCTTGCCATCGTGACGGCGAGCCCGGACTGGCAGGCGGTCGAGGACACTTACTTCGCCCGGTGACAAAACGGGCCACGTTCGCAAAGGAGGGACGTCATGACGGCATTTAACGCGGTGCGTTTCCGGGTGAAGCCAGGACGAGATCAGGATTTCATCGACGCGCACAAGAATGTTAGCTGGCCCGGACTCCGGCGCTCTTACATGATCAAGACCGGCGAGCGCACATATTGCGTCATCGCCGAATGGCCTGACATGGAAACCCTCGCAAGCGCGCGGCCGGACATGATCGCTACCTTGAATTCGTTTCGCGACACACTGGAAGACCTCGGCAACGGTCTCGGCGTAACAGACGCGGTCGCCGGACAGGTCGTTCTGACACTGAAATAATCCGGCTGGCGTTCCAAAGCCGACAGCTCATCCTTTACGACACCGTGCGCGATGTCGCTTGACTCCTAAGCGCGATGTTGTGGCCTATGCCGACCACCTTGAACAAACGAGGTGGTCTCGTGATTTCCTCTCTTCACGCCGTTTCATCGCCCTACTCGCTACTCCGCGGCCACCGCGTATCGCAGGTCGGGTAACGGCTGCGACTGCCCGACGGCCGCGCCGGCATCGAACTTCTTCAGTTCCGGCATCACGCTCGAGGCGAACAGGCGCATGTTGCGGGCCGCCTCCTCGTGCGCCATGCCGGCGTAGGAGAACACGCCGACGAAGCCCGAATTGTTGGTCTGCTTGTGGATGGTCATGATCTTGTCGTGAACCTGCTCGGGCGTGCCGTAGACCTGCAGGTCGGCGAAGAACTCGATCGCCTTCTGGTCGCCGTAGACCGCAAGCTTCTCGTTCATCTTGGCGTAGTACTCATAGCCGCGCTGGTGCTTCATGTGCTCAGCCCCGAACTGGTAGTGGTCGAGCACCGTGCGGTAATAGCCGCCGATATACTTCACCGCCATCTCGCGCGCCCGCTCGGCGCTGGGATCGATGAAGATCCAGCCGGCCGAGATCGGCTGCGGTGCCGGCGTGCCGTTGATCTCGAGATAGAGCGTGTTGTACTCGGCGAGCTCCTTCTCGACCTCGCGCCACGGCTTCTGCGGGATGATCAGCAGGCCCACGCCCAGCCGCGCCATGATGCGGGCGCTCTCCGGACTGACGGCTGCGGCATAGGTGCGGCCGCGGAAGCTCTTGAACGGGGCCGGACGGATCGCTGTCGGCGGCTGGCGATAGTGCTTGCCGCGGTACGCCATGACGCCGCTCTCCAGGCCCTTCAGCAGCGCCTCGCCGTACTCGACGAAAAGCTCGCGGCTGTCGCCCATGTCGAGGCGGAAGCCGTCGAACTCCACTTTGCCCGCGCCGCGGCCGAGACCCAGGATCATGCGGCCACCCGACAGGTGATCGAGCATCGAGACCTGCTCGGCCACGCGCATCGGATCGTGCCACGGCAGCACCACCACCATCGAGCCCAGCTTCACATGGCGCGTGCGGCCGGCCATGTAGGACAGGAACTGCACCACGTCTGGGCACATCGTGTAGTCGGTGAAATGGTGCTCGACCGACCAGATCGAATCGAAGCCCAGCGGCTCGGCCATGTCGGCGAGCGCCAGCTCGTTGAGATAGATCTGATGGTCGCTCAGCGCCCGGCCGGTGTTCTGAAACACGGCCGCCATTCCAACATGCATGCGACGCTCCTCCGACGGTTTTGCCGCATGGTAAACGCTCGTTTACCTGCTTGGGAAGAGCTTGATTCCGCCGCATTCGCAGGACATATGCCGGCCATGCGTTTTTTCCTTGCCGTGCTGTCCGCCGCGGTCCTGTCGTTCATTGCCTCGGTACCGGCCAGCGCCCAGCAGAGCGCCACTGCCGGCGCCGTGGGCGTGCCGCAGATCGAGCAGTACTTCAATTCGATCCGCACCTTGAAGGCGCGCTTCGTGCAGACCAATCCCAACGGCTCGATCGTGCAGGGTACCCTCTATGTGAGCCGTCCCGGCCGCATGCGCTTCGAGTACGACGCGCCCTCGCAGCTCAAGATCGTCGCCGACGGCCGTCAGGTCACGATGTGGGACAACGCCACGCGCGACTTCGGCCAGTGGCCGATCGGCTGGACCGCGGCTTCCTTCCTGGTCAAGGACCCGATGGTGCTGTCGGGCGACCTGACGGTCGAGAAGCTCGAATGGGTCAATGGTCTCCTGGAAGCCACCATGACCCAGACCAAGAAGCCCAAGGAAGGCAAGGTCATTGTCCGCCTCAGCCCGAACCCGCTGACCTTGCGCGGCTGGACCATCATCGATGGCCGCGGCAATCAGGTGAATGTGGCGCTGTCCGACATGCAGACCGGCATGCAGCTGTCGGAGTACCTGTTCAGGGACGAAAGCGGACGCTGACCTGCTATAACCCCGGCAAGACAATGCGCGGGGACAAGGACAAGTGTCAGGATTGATCGTGCGGGCCTCGACCGAGGCCGACGTGGCGCGTTGCGCCGAGATCTACGGACATCATGTGTTGTACGGCACGGCCTCCTTCGAGGTCGATCCGCCCGATCTTGCCGAGATGAAGCGCCGCCGCGCCGCCGTCCTCGACATCGGCCTGCCGCACTTGGTGGCCGAGCGCGACGGCCGTGTCCTGGGCTACGCCTATGCCGGCAGCTGGCGGCCGCGGCCGGCCTACAAGTTCTCGGTCGAGGATTCGATCTATATCGACAAGGATGCCGTCGGCCAGGGTGTCGGCAAGGCGCTGCTGCCGGTGCTGATCGAGCAGTGCACCGCGCTCGGCAAGCGCCAGATGGTGGCGGTGATCGGCGATTCCGCGCAGATGCCATCGATCCGCCTCCATGCCTCGTGCGGCTTCGAGATGGTGGGGACGCTAAAGAACATCGGCTTCAAGTTCGGCCGCTGGCTCGACAGCGTGCTGATGCAGCGCGAGCTTGGACCGGGCGGCGCCGCGCCGCCACTGGCCTAGGGCGTGCGCGCGCTACACGACTGGCTGCGGCGTCTGCCCGCCAACGTGCAAGGCGCGCTGTGGCTGGTTTCCGGCGGCTTCATCTTCACCTCGACGAGCGCGATGATCCGCCTGCTGTCTCAGCAGATCGACAGCGTGCAGACCGCGTTCTTCCGCGCCGTCATCTCGGTGATCCTGCTGCTGCCGCTGATCGCCTCCGGCCGCGTCAAGCCGTGGCTTTCCAAGCGCCTCAAGGGCCACTTCTGGCGAACCTTGATGGGCACCACCTCGATGGTGCTGGGCTTCTATGCCGTCTCGCTGCTGCCGCTGGCCGATGCCACGGCGATCGCCTTCTCCCAGCCGATGTTCTCCGTTGTGGTGGCGGCGCTGATCGCCGGAGAGAAAGTGCGCTGGCGGCGCTGGAGCGCCACGGTCATCGGCTTCGCCGGCGTCCTGGTGATGGTGCGGCCGGGCGAGGGCAGCCTGCAGCTCGGCGCCCTCGTGGCGTTGGCCAACGCCGCGACCGTCGCGGTCTCGATCCTGCTGGTGAAGCGGCTCTCCGATTCGGAGACGCCGCTCATGATCCTGACGCAGTTCGCGATCTTCTCGACCCTGTTCCTGGCGCTGCCGGCGATCTGGGTGTGGCGCTGGCCCGATTTGTGGGGCTGGGTGCTGGCCGTCGGCATCGCGCTGTCGGCCACGGTCGGCCAGTATTTCTGGGTCCAGGCCTTCAAGGCCGGCGAGATGTCGGCGGTGGCGCCCTTCGAGTACATGCGGCTGCCCTTCGCCGTGTTCATGGGCTGGCTGATCTGGGGCGAGATGCCGGTGGTCTGGACCTATGTCGGCGCCGCCATCGTCATCGCCTCGGCGCTCTACATCGCCCACCGCGAAGCCCAGCTGGCGCGCGAACGCAAGCTCGCCGCGCCCACGACGCCAGCGATCAAGCCTGAGGGGAAGGCTGCGCCTTGAGGAGCCACTCCCGTGCCCGCGCGCGATGCGCCTCGCTGATGTGCGTCCGGGCGGCGGTGTAGGCCGCGACCAGGATCGCGGCGTCGTCGGTGTAACCCAGCCCCAGCAGGAAGTCGGGGATGGCGTCGAACGGCATGATGAAATAGGCGAGCGCCCCGAACAGCGTGGCGCGGATCGGCAAGGGGGTTGCCGAATCGGTGGCGCAGTAGAAGGCGGCGACCGCGTCCTCGGTGAACGGCACCTTGCCCAGGGTCGACCGGGCCTTCTGCCAGAAACCTTGACGGACGCGCATTTCGTCGTTCGTGCTCATGCCGTGAAAGGTTGGCAGGCCGGCGTCGCTTGGCAAGGGGAGGACGGCCGCTTAAAAAGTCGCCGGACACGGAGGACTAGCAATGAACGTCAAAGGTCAGGCCGCCATCGTCACCGGCGGCGCATCGGGTCTGGGCGGCGCGACCGCAAGCGCGCTCGCCGCCGCCGGCGCCAAGGTCGCGATCTTCGACCTGCAGGATGAGCTGGGCGAGAAGAAAGCCAAGGAGATCGGCGGCCTGTACGTCAAGACCAATGTCTCGGACGCGGCCAACACCGAAGCCTCGGTCAAGACCGTGGTCGAGAAGCTCGGCGCCCCGCGCGTGGTCGTGAATTGCGCCGGCATCGGCCGCGCCGCCCGCACCATCTCCAAGTCGGGTCCCCATGACCTGCAGATGTTCTCCCAGGTGATCCAGGTCAACCTGATCGGCACCTTCAACGTCATTCGCCTCGCTTCCTGGGCGATGAGCCAGGCCGAGCCGCTGGAGGATGGCGAGCGCGGCGTCATCATCAACACCGCCTCGGTGGCGGCGTTCGACGGCCAGATCGGCCAGGCGGCCTACTCGGCCTCCAAGGGCGGCGTCGTCGGCATGACGTTGCCGATCGCGCGCGACCTTTCCAGCATGGGCATCCGCGTCTGCACCATCGCCCCCGGCCTGTTCCTGACGCCGATGATGATGGGCCTGTCGGCCGAGGCGCAGAAGAGCCTGGGCGCGCAGGTGCCGTTCCCGCCGCGGCTGGGCGATCCCAAGGAGTACGCCCAGCTCGCCATGAGCATCGTCGAGAACCATATGCTGAACGGCGAGACCATCCGTCTGGATGGCGCCATCCGCATGGCGCCGAGGTAAGGCCGTGCGGCTGCCGAGGATCGCGACCACGATGGCGCTGCTTGTAGTGCTGGCGCAGCCGGCGCTGGCCGAGCCGCGCTGGCTCGCCTGCAAGTACACCGACACCAGCGGCAAGCCGCAGACATTCTCGATGGTGTTCGATGACCTGCGCGGCACGGCGGCGATATTGGACAATGGCGGCCTGATCGAAGGCACCGGCACCACCATCAACTTCCAGTCGCTGCGCACGCGCTTCCCGGCGTTCAACCTCACCTACAACAGGAACGACGGCGCGCTCGCCGTGTCAGCGACCGGCGGCCTGGGCGGTATCCTGACCGGCGAATGCCGGCGCAGCCCGCCGCCGCCGGGCGCGCCGCAACTGACGCAGTAGGATTCTTTACGTCGGGCCGGTCGGCAGGCCGAGGTCGGCGTTGCGCTCGCAGCGCAGGTCGGCGACGCCGTTTTCCAGCGACTGCTGGCCGGGAGTCGTCTGGCCGCTGCAGGTGAAGCGGATGCGCAGCACCTTGGGATTGCGATCCTGGTTGCCGAAGATGTAGGCCATCGCCGGCACTTGGCAGCGTGTCGAGTTCGCGCCGCAGATGTCGCGCACCTGCTGGGTGACGTCGACGGTGGAGCTGGAACTGCCGGTGCCCCAGGTCGCCTCGAGGATGGTGATGGTGCGCGGCACCACCTGCGGACCGGCGACGCAATCCATCCGCGCCTTGAGGCTCGAGATCACGACTTCCGACATTACGAAGCGCTGCGGTTGACAGGTCCAGATCACCGTCAGCCGCTTGTTCATGTCCGGCCGCTGGTCGCCATAGTTGGAGGCGTTGGCGAAAACATCGCAGGGATAGCCGTTGGGGCAGGTCACCCTCCCGGTGACGTCGGCGGAGAGCCCGTCCTGGGGCAGACCCCAATAGGCCCGCTGCAGCGCGGCGGTCGAGTTGACCGTCGGCGGCCCGCCACAGGACACGGTCGTCACCAAGCACACGATCGCAAGACCAAGAACACGGGCCAGAGTCATGGCTCCCCCAAAATGAGCCGGCCAACCTATCGATTGGAAGTCGCGTCGGCAATGCAATTACTATGTCAAAAGTAGCATTCGGGCAACCGATGTCATGGCTTGATGATGAGCTCGTCGAAGTAAGTGACGCTGTCGGCCTTGGTCCACAGGGCAACGCGGCCGGGGCTCGCAAAGGTGGAGTCGGTCGCGCTGTACAGGCTCTTGCCGTTGAACAAGACCTCGAAGCGGTTGCCGCGCACGTCGAGGCCGAGCTGGTGCCAGATGCCCGACGGTACCTTCACATCGGCGCCGGCGAACTGGATGCGCTTGCCGGCGACGACGCGGTAGAGCCGGACATTGTCTTCCAGCGCGTTGGCGCGCACGACGTAGTAGTTGTTGGCATCGCTGAGACGCAGCGCGATGCCGGCCGCGCGGTCGACTTCGCCCGATACCGCCTTGAAGCGGACGGTGACCATCGCGTCCTTCGCGGTCTGATCGAAGATCGCCAGCGGAAAGCGATAGTCGGTGCGATCGGCGCTGGTCTGGGCCAGCGCCTTGGGACCGACCGGCGCGGTCTTGTCCTCGATCACGCTCCACTTCACCGGACCGCCGCCGCCGGTCAGGCCGGTGATGACGCCGGGCGGAAGCTGGCCCACGGGCACGTCCTCGAAGTCGAAACGGACCGTCGGCCCCTCGGCGCCGGCGCGCGTCGCTCTCGCTGCGACCGCCAGCGAGGTCATGGCGAGGATGGAACGTCTCCGCTGCTTGCCGGGCATTGTCGTCCTCCTTGAATTGATGGCAGGGCCGTTCAGTTCTCGATCCGATAGAGCGCCGCGCGATGGCTCGCCGGCAGGAAGGCGACCAGGGAGTCGCCGGTCGGCGGGAAGGCGGTGGTGTGCGCGCCCTTCTCGGTGGCGACTGTGCCGAGGCTCTTCATCGTCGTGGTGTCGAACACATCGACCACGCCGGGATCGCCGACCGCGACATAGAGCTGGCGGCGCACGGGGTTGAACCAGACGACGTCGGGCACGCCCGAAAGCTTGCCCGCATTGAGCACTTTGCCCGTGCCGGCATCGAGCGTGACCAGCACTCCGGCGTCGCAGGCGCAGAACAGGCGGCGGGTTACCGGATCGAAGTCCAGGCCATGGGCGCCGTCGGCCGGGATCGCCATGGTCCTCGCAATCCGGTCCGGCTGGCACGCATCGACGACCACGATCTGCGAGGGCTGCATGATGTTGACATAGAAGAGCTGGGCCTCGGCATCGAATACCGTCCAGCGGGTCCGGCCCGGCACCTCGATCGAGGAGCGCATCGTCTGCGCATCAAGGTCGACCATGGAGAGCGTATAGGAAAACGGCACCGCGGGATCGCCGACGTTGGCGGCGAGCAGCAGATGTCGCTGGGCATCGTACGCCAGGCCATTGGGCCGCAGGCCGACGGCGATCTTGGTTACCTTCGGGTCAGGCCCGGGGGCGAACATGCCGATCGTGTTCTCGCCGCGGTTGGAAGTGAAGACGAGCTGGCTCTCGTCGCTCACCAGCGCGCCCGCCACGGCGGTGAGGCCGGGGATCGAGTACAGATGCTTGGCGGTCGCCGGATCGAGCACATCGACGGTGCTGTTGGCGGTGTGAGCGACATAGACGTGGCCGGTGGCGGCATGGACCGCGGCGTGATCGAAGCCGCCGCTGCCCTTGTTTGGCGGCAGTGCAATGTGGCTGCACAGGCGGAGCGGTGGGCTCGTCATGGTCAGCTGGTCTTGGGCCAGTTGCGTGTCTCGCCGACAGAGTGCCGGCACCAGGTGTAGAGCGCGTCGTACATGACCATGCCGTGCTTCAGCATTTCATGGTCGTCCTGGTAGAGGTGGCTGAGCCCCTGCGAGATCGCGAGCAGGCCAGGCGACTGCGGCGTGAGCTCGGGCCGCGACGTGTCGGCGCCGCGCACGATGTCGGCGAGCTTGGCGAGCCCCGGGGCGTCGAGCTTGTACTCGGCGATGAAGGCATCGAAGCTGCATTTGTCGCCGACATGGCCGAACTTCACGCCCGGGATGTCGTAAGGCGTGGCGCCGGTTTTCTCGGCCGTCGCCAGCACCTGGTCGGCCGGCACATAGAGGAACTCCGGCTGCTTCTCGATGAAGCGCTGGATCAGCCACGGGCAGGCAATGCGGTCGATCTTCGGCCGCTCACGAGTGACCCACTTCATGCCCCATCTCCTTTCATGAGATCTCCCTCCTTGAGTGGCCCTTCCTTCAGGGGCTCGGTGGGATGGCCGTCGGCGCGCCAGCTGCCGAGGCCGCCGGCGACCGCGACGGCATCGATGCCGCGCTCGCGCAGCTTGGCGGCGGCGCCGCTGCCGATCTCGAAGCCCCAGGCGCAGTAGACCAGGGCCTTGGCTCCCTTGGGCAGCGTGGCGGCGATGGCGTCGACCTTGTCGGGCGGAGCGTGCTGGGCGCCGCGCAGGCCGACGGGGATCATCTTCGCGTCGGCATCGAGCCGCGCGTCGATCACCACAAGGTCCGGTTCGCTTTCGAGGCGCTGCCGGGCGGCGTCGGGCGAGATCATGGCGTCGGTGCGCCACGCAGCTGCCGAGCCTGCAAAGCGCTCGGCGATGCGGGGCCAATGGAGGTTGTTCATGAAGGCGTCGACATACGCTCCGACATTGGCGCCGAAGTCGAGGTGATAGGAGTGCTCGTACATGTCGAGCGCCAGGATCGGCGTGCCGCCGGCCAAGCTGTGCGTGTGGTCCGCCAGCCAGACATTGCTGAGACTCCCGTCGCGCGGCGAGCGGGTGAGCACCACCCAGCCCGAGCCGCCGCCCAGCGCGCGGCCCATCGCCATGAATTCGTCGCGCCAGCGCTCGGTCGAGCCGAAGTCGCGCGCGATCGCCTCAGCGAGCGCGCCGTCGGGCAGGCCGCCGCTACCGCCCAGCGCGTCGAAGTAGAGTTCGTGCAGCAGCATGGAGTTGGTGGCGATCAGCTCCTCGCGCTTCAGTCCGTTGACAATGAAGCCGGGCGCCGCCGCCACCTGAAGCTTGGCGAGGTCGGCCTTTATGGCGTTCAGCCGGCGCACCGCACCGCCGTAGTTGTTCTCGTAGTGGCTGGCGATCAGCCGGACACTCAGCCCGTTCAGACGGCCGGGCTTGAAGGCGATCGGTTTGGCTTTGAAAGCCATGGCAACTTCTCCGTGATACAGTCGTTTCATTGGTCATATAGGCCTACGACCGAGGAGCTGCAAGGAAAAAGATACATGTGTTGCAAGACAAATTGCGATTGTGGTACAGGTGAAGCATGAACGCGGGCCAAATCGTCACCAAGGCGCCGTGGCTGCTGCTGATTCACCAGCTGCCGGCCAAGCCGGCCTATGCCCGGGTCAAGGTGTGGCGGCGCCTGCAGGCGCTGGGCGCGGTGATCGTGAAGAACGCCGTCTATGCGCTGCCGTCGAACGAGGAGACCCAGGAGGACTTCGCCTGGCTCGCCCGCGAGATCGTCGAGTTGGGTGGCGAGGCGGTGGTATGCGAGGCCGAGCTGGTCGAGGGCCTCGACGACGGCGAGCTCAGGCGCATGTTCGTGACGGCACGCAACGTCGACTATGCGCGGCTCGCCAAGGAGGCGGACGGCCTCGCGACGCGCCTCCCAACGCGTCTCGGGCCCGACGCCCCCGACTCCGAGCTGGGCGACATCGCCAACCACACTGCACGACTGCGCAAGCAATTGAGCGAAGTCGCGGCCATCGACTTCTTCGAGGCGGACGGGCGCGAGGCTGCCGAGCAGCGCATCGCCGGCCTCGAGCAACGCATGAGCCAAGGGAGTGATGCCATGATCACTGGACAGGCCAGAGGAGAGGCGGGGCCGGCGCCGGCCGGCATGGGCGGCAAGATCTGGGTGACCCGCGAGCATGTGCAGGTCGATCGCATCGCCTCGGCGTGGCTGGTCCGCCGCTTCATCGATTCGTCGGCGCGCTTCAAGTTCGTCCCCGGCCGCAGCTATGCGCCGCGCTCGGGCGAGGTGCGCTTCGACATGTTCGAGGGCGAGTACACCCACGAGGGCGATCGCTGCACCTTCGAGGTGCTGCTGCAGCACGCCGGCATCGACGATCCGGCCTTGGCCGCGATCGGCGAGATCATCCACGACATCGATCTCAAGGACGGCAAGTATGGCCGCGAGGAGACGGCCGGCATCCGCACCGTGATGTCGGGGATCGCCGCGGCCCATCGCGACGACGAGGACCGGCTGGCGCGCGGCGCCGCCGTGCTCGACGACCTCTACGAATCTTTCAGGACGGCACAATGAGCGACATGGCGGCAACGGGGGCCCACGACGTCCCGGCACATGGCGTGCCGTTCGGCGAGGCCATGAAGGTATGGGCGCGCGTCGCCGCGCTGTCGTTCGGCGGACCGGCCGGCCAGATCGCGGTGATGCATCGCATCATCGTCGAGGAGAAGAAGTGGATCGGTGAGAACCGCTTCCTGCAGGCCCTGAACTACTGCACGCTGCTGCCCGGCCCCGAGGCGCAGCAACTCGCGACCTATATCGGCTGGCTGATGCACAGGACCAAGGGCGGGCTGTTCGCGGGCACGATGTTCGTGCTGCCCGGCCTGCTCGCCATCATGGCGCTCTCCTGGATCTACGTGCTGCTGGGGCGGCTCACCATCATCGAGGGCCTGTTCTTCGGGCTGAAGGCAGCCGTGCTGGTCATCGTCGTGGAAGCCGTCCTGCGCGTCGGCCGCCGCGCGCTCAAGAACAACGTCATGGTGGCGCTGGCGGCGGCATCCTTCATCGCGATCTTCTTCTACGATGTGCCGTTTCCCATCATCGTGTTCGGCGCCGGCATCATCGGCTACGTCGCCGGGGCCGCCGGTGCGCAGCCCTTCCTGAGCGCCGGCGGGCACGGCAAGGTCGGCGCCAGGCAGGTGGCCGATCGCGATTCGCTGCTGGGCGAGGACACGCCCGAGCACGCCAGGCCGAATGTAAGATGGTCGCTGATCATCGCCGCCGTGTTCCTGGCGTTGTGGCTGGTGCCTGTGGCGGCGCTCTACCTGACATTGGGCGGCGACAACGTCTTCACCAAGATCGCGATCTTCTTCAGCAAGATGGCGGTGGTGACCTTCGGCGGCGCCTATGCCGTGCTGGCCTACGTCGCCCAGCAGGCGGTCGACAACTTCCATTGGGTGACGGCGGGCGAGATGCTGGACGGCCTCGGCATGGCGGAGACCACGCCCGGTCCCTTGATCATGGTCACGCAGTTCGTGGGCTTCCTCGGCGCCTGGCGCGAGCCCGGCCCGATGCCGCCGCTTCTGGCGGCGACGCTCGGCGGCCTGCTCACCACCTGGGTGACCTTCACGCCCTGCTTCCTCTGGATCTTCTTCGGCGCGCCGTTCGTCGAGGCGTTGCGCGCCAACAAGGCGCTGGGCGCGGCGCTCGGCGCCATCACCGCCGCGGTCGTGGGCGTGATCCTGAACCTCGCAGTGTGGTTCGCGCTGCATGTGCTGTTCGCCAAGCTGGTGCCGGTGAAGGTCCTTGGCGCCAGCTTCGACATGCCGGTGCTGTCGTCGATCGACATTTCCTCGGCGGTGCTGGCCATCGCCGCGGCTTTCGCGATCTTCCGGTTCAAGATCGGGATGATTCCCGTCCTCCTCGCGAGCGCGCTCGCCGGGATGATCTATTACCTCGCTTTGGGGAGTGTGTGACTCGAACAGAAGGAGGTTTGAATGACGATCGTGCAGAACCGCCGCGCCTTTATCGGTGCCGCTGCCGGGGTGGCGCTTGCCGCCACCGCCGTCGATGCCTTCGCCCAGCCCGCCCCGAAAGTCGAATACGCCATCAAGAAGCTGCCGTTCGACCCGACGAAGATCAAAGGCCTCAGCGAAAAGCTGCTGGTGAGCCACTACGAGAACAACTACTCCGGCGCCGTGAAGCGGCTGAACGCCATCACCGCCCAGCTCGCCAGCCTCGACATGGCGAGCGCCCCGGTCTTCGTCGTCAACGGGTTGAAGCGTGAGGAGCTGATCGCCGCCAACTCGATGATCATCCACGAGCTCTATTTCGACGGCCTGGGCGGCGAGGGCGAGCCTGCGGGAGCGCTCGCCGACGCCATCACGCGCGACTTCGGCAGCCTCGCCCGCTGGAAGGCGGAGTTCGCGGCCATGGGCCGCGCGCTGGGCGGCGGTTCTGGCTGGGTGCTGCTCACCTGGTCGCCGCGCAACAAGCGGCTGGTCAATACCTGGGCCGCCGACCACACGATGACGCTCGCCAACGGCCGGCCGATCCTGGCGCTCGACATGTACGAGCACGCCTACGCCATGGACTACGGCGCCCGCGCGCCAAGCTACGTCGAGGCCTTCATGCAGGGTATCCGCTGGGACAATGCCGCTGGTCTTTATGAGAAGTACGCCAAGGAAGCGTAAACAAAGTCCCGTCATCCCGACCGGAGACGAGCGAAGCGAGGCGGAGTGGAGGGACCTGTCTTGTCGACGCATAGACAAAAAAGGTCCCTCGACTACGCCGTCCCCTCCACTTCGTTACGGGGACGACTTCGCTCGGGATGACGGTAGATAGTTATGCGCCTCTTCCCTGAAACCGCCGACGCCAACGCGCGACGCCTCGTCGTCGCGCGTGGCCTGCGTGCGCTGGCTGACGGCTATGTCTCGATCTTGCTGCCGGCCTATCTGCTGACGCAGGGTTTCGACGCTTTCGAGGTCGGCGTCGTGGCCGCGGCGACGCTGCTGGGCTCGGCCACGCTTACGTTGTTCGTCGGCATGATCACCAACCGCTTCGGCCATCGCGGGCCCTTGCTCGCGGCCGCCGGCCTGATGGCGGCAACCGGCTTCGGCTTCGCCGGCCTGCAGGATTTCTGGCCGCTGCTGATCGTGGCCTTCGTCGGCACCATGAATCCCTCGAGCGGCGATGTCAGTGTCTTCCTGCCGCTCGAGCAATCGCTGCTCGCTCATTCCGTGGCCGATCGCGATCGTACCGCGCTCTTCGTGCGCTACAGCCTCGCCGGCGCGCTGATGGGCGCGGCCGGCACGCTGCTGGCGGCGGTGCCCGGCCTCATGGTCGATCGGTGGGCCGCATCGATGCCGATCGTGATGCAGGGCATGTTCCTCCTCTATGCCGCGATCGGCCTGGTGAGCGGTTTGATTTATCGGCGCATTGCCGAACCGCCGCCGGCGCATGACGGGCCGCGCACGGCGCCGCTCGGTCCCTCGCGCGGTATCGTCTATCGCCTGGCCGCGCTCTTCAGCATCGACGCCTTCTCCGGTGGTCTGATCGTGCAGTCGATGCTGGCGCTGTGGCTGTTCCAGACCTTCGGCCTGTCGATCGCCGCGGCGGCCAACCTGTTCTTCTGGACCAACGTCTGCTCGGCCGTCTCCTTCTTCGCCGCGGTGCCGCTTGCCAATCGCATCGGTCTGGTGCGAACCATGGTGTTCACCCATCTGCCGTCGAATCTCTGCCTGGTCGCGATCCCGTTCGTCTCAAGCCTGCCGGTGGTGATCAGCTTGCTGATCGTGCGCAGCCTCCTGTCACAGATGGACGTGCCGACGCGCAACTCCTACGTCATGGCCGTCGTCACGCCGCCCGAGCGGGCGGCGGCGGCCAGCCTCACCTCGGTGCCGCGCAGCCTCGCCTCGGGCGTGGGCCCTGTGATCGCGGGATGGCTGCTGCTGTTGCCGGGCTTCGCCTGGCCGATCCTGATCGCCGGTCTCCTGAAGACCGGCTATGACCTGGCGCTGCTCGCGATGTTCAGCCACGTCCGGCCGCCGGAAGAGCGGCCACAGGCGGAAGGAGAGGCAGTGCGCTCATAGGGACGGAGTCAGTCAGGCCTGGCATTCGAAGGCGGCGGCCTTCGAGGTCTCCCGTCGCGTATGGTACTGCACGATGCCTTTGAAGCGCGCTGCGACGCCGTGCGCCCGACAATATTCGTCCGCCAGGGGCCGAGCCTCGGCCTCGTTATGCGAACCGGTGATCACGACGGACATGCCGTCGCCCTTCACTTCCTGACGATTCGAGGTCCGATAAGGGCTGTCGACGCAGGCCGTAAGCGCGAGCGTGACCAGCGTCGCCAAGAGCACGCTCGGCGGCGCCCCGGAAAGGTGCGCACTTGAAGGCCATCGCCGCATCGCAACGGAAGGGTGCACGCATCCGTATTACGATGACCTGACAGCAGGCTGGCCCTCCGAGCAATGGAACGTAACGCTGTTCCAGGTCTTGCGGCGCTGGCGGTACAGCGTCGCCTCGGGCGTGCCGGGCACCTTGCCGAGCTTGCTGCAGTATTCCGTGGCCCAGGGCAAGGCGTCCGACACGCTGTCGACGTTCACCACGGTGAGCGATTGCCCATCGGGGACGACGCGCGGTTGATTGGCACTGGGATAGGCGGCGGATTCGGTTTGCGAACAGGCGCCGACGAGCAATCCAACGATTGCGACGAGCACGGCGGGAGACGACACCGGCATGGCGGACAGTGAGCGCATGCGTCTCGGGAAACTCGCGAGTGATTATAAGCCATTGGTCGGCGCGGACCTAGCCGAACCATCCACCGCCTTGGAGTTGCCGGTGCACCGCCCGCGGCGCCATTACAGCGACCTGACATTAACGCGGTCAATGCGGTGCATCGCCCTCGAGATCGCGCGGACGCAGGATGATGAACGCCGCCATGGCCAGCGCCATGAGCAGGGCGACGACACCGAACGCAAGCCCCCAGCCCATGGCCGACATGCCGCCGCTCGCATCGAGCGTCCAGCCGATCGCCAGCGGACCGACGAAGCCACCCGCGTAGCCCAGCATCGAATGGACTGCGAGCGTGGCGCCGCGGCGTGCCGGGTCGGCGGAGCCGGCGGCACCCGCCGTAAGCGAAGACGAATCGAGCCAGATGATCATGCCGTAGACCACGAGCAGCATCACGGCGAGCCAGTAGTCCCTGGCGCCCAAAAAGCCGATCGAGGCGCCGACGGCGATCGACAGCACCATGGCGGCCACGACCAGCCGGCGCCGGCCGAAGCGGATCGACGCTTCGTTGCCCAGTACGCTCATCAGCGTCCCGAGCAGCCCGAGCACGGTCACGACCGCGGTGGGCGACAGCAGCTCGCCGGTGGCGCCGCTTGAGGCGGCAACCCAGGCGAGGAAGGCCACGCCCCAGCCGCGCAGAGCGTTCATCTCCAGCGTGTGCACGCAGTAGGCCAGGGAATAGGCGAAGGCGGAGCGGTTGCGCAGCACAGGACGGAAGTCGAACAGCGCCGGCTGCTGTCCGGCAGGCTTGGCCGGTGGGGGCCGGCCCGGCACGGCCAGCGCCACGGTGATCCAGGCGATGGCCGCCGTGAGCCCGGCGCTGGCAAAGGCCACGCGCCAGCCGAACCCGTCGGCCAGCAGGTCGCCCAACGTATAGGAAATGGCGCCGGAGATGCCGATGCTCGCGGCGTGCCCAGTCACCGCGCGCGACATCATCCTGGCATCGACCTGGTCGGCCAGGAGCTTCAGGCCGGTCATGTAGGTGCCGGCCCAGCCGATGCCGGCAAGCCCGCGCAGGGCCAAGGCCGACCAGAAGCCATCGGCCAGCAGGCCGAACAGGAGATGCGCCGCGACGGTACAGCCGACGCCGAACAGGTAGATGCGCTTGGCATCGATGCGGTCGGTCAGGGTCACCAGCAGCGGCACCGTGACCATGTAGGTCGCGTAGAACGCCGAGGTGATCCAGCCGGCCTCGGCATTGTTGAGCGACCAACGCTGCATCATCCCCGGCAGCAGTGCCGGCCAGTAATAGGCGCCGATCTGCACGAACACCTGGGCCGTGCAGACGAGGGCGACCAGGCGGGCGCCGGAGGAGCGCTCCAACATGCCGGTGTTAGGAGGGATCGTCAGCAGCCGCAGCCCTTCTTGCCCTCCTGCTTGGCCGTCTCGTCGGCCACGCAGCAACCGCTCGGTTCGGCCACGGACTTGGGCTCGCGCGCCGGGCCGCCGCAGCATCCGGCGGCGGCAGCCTCGCCCTGGGCGAGATTGGCTTCCGGGCCGGGCCCGGAGCAGACGCCGGTCTCGGGCAGCACAAGCTCGACGCGGCTCGCCGCCTCGTGGTCGCCGGCGATCTCGGCCACGATCGAGCGCACCTGCTCGTAGCCCGTCAGCATGAGGAAGGTCGGTGCGCGGCCGTAGCTCTTCATGCCGGCGAAGTAGAAGCCGGGCTCGGGCTGGGCGAGCTCCTTGGCGCCGTGCGGACGCACCGTGCCGCAGCTATGGATGTTGGGATCGATCAGCGGTGCCAGGGTGGGCGGGCATTCGACGGCGGGATCGAGCGATAGCCGTACCTCGCGCAGGAAGTCGAAGTCGGGGCGGAAGCCCGTCGCCACCACCATCTCGTCGACGGCGACGAAGCGGCCGCAACACGAGGAGCCGGCGCCGATGCGCAGCGTGTCGCCATCGCGCGTGATGTGCGAGACGCGGAAGCCGGTCTCGACATGGATCTTGCCCTCCATCACCAGCTTGGCGAAGGCCGTGCCGAGCGCACCGCGGGCCGAGAGCTTGTCATTGGCGCCGCCGCCGAACGCCTTTTGCGGATTGTCGCCGCGTAGCAGCCAGATGGCCTCGGTGCCCGGCGCCTCGTCCTTGAGGCGCACGAGGTCGATGAGCGTGCCGATCGCCGAGTGGCCCGCGCCCAGCACCGCGACCTTGCGGCCGGCATAGCGGCCGCGCTCACGGCCCACCACGTCGGGCATGCCATAGGCGATGCGGTCCTGCGCCTCGCGCTCGCCGATCGCCGGCAGGCCGTCGGCGCCCGCGGGGTTGGGCGAGAACCACGTGCCAGTGGCGTCGATCACCGCGTCGGCCTTGAGCTGCTCCGGTCCTTTGCCGTTCTGGTAGCGGATGGTGAAAGGCTCGAAGGCGCGGCCGTTGCTCTTCATCTTGTCGAAGCCCGCACGGCCGACGCTGGTCACCCTGCTGTTGGTGCGGATGTGGTCCTTGAGCGGCGTGCGCGTCGCCAGCGGCTCGAGATACTGCGCCAGCAGCTCACCGCCGGTCGGATAGTGGTCGGGCGGCGGCGAATTCCAGCCGGCCGCCGTCAGCAGGCGCTCCGACGCCTTGTCGATGGCGTATTCCCAGGGCGAGAACAGCGGCACGTGGCTCCACTGGCGCACGGCGTGGCCGGCTGTGGGGCCGGCTTCCAGCACAACCGGCTCCATGCCGCGCTCCAGCACGTGGGCGGCCGCGGCGAGGCCGACGGGGCCGGCGCCCAGGATCGCCACGGTCTTCGGCTTGTTCAGCGAGTCGGGCATCTGACTACTCCTGTCCTTCCAGAATCATCGAAATAGGTAGGCAAAAAAACTCAAGCCGCCCTGATCACCTTCGTCGCCACCGGCACGCAGGTGCCTTCGGCGCAGCATTCCTCGACCATGTAGTCGATCAGGCCGCGCATCATGTCGTAGTTGGCATGGCAGATGAGGGTGGTGCCTTCGCGCGTCTGGCTCACCAGGCCGACACCGACCAGCGTCTTGAGGTGATGCGAGAGGGTGGAGGCCGCGATGTCGAGCCGCGCTTGAAGACGACCGACGGGCATTCCTTCCTGGCCGGCGCGCACCAGCGTGCGGTAGATCTTCAGCCGGGTCGGATTGCCCAAGGCCTCCAGGCGGGCGGCGGCATCGTCGAGCTTCATGTCGTCAAGATAGGTCGCCCGGTCCGGATGTCAAACGGTATTTCCAGAAGATTGGAAATACCTACTGGCGGCGGCGGGCAATGACGAATATCGGCAGTGAGATGATTTGCGCGGCGACCGCGAAAGCGATCAACGCGGCCTGCGAGTGTTCATAGAACACTCCCGCGGCGATGCTGCCGACCAGCCAACCGACGCCGTAGCCTGCATAGAACAGCCCGAAGGCCAAGCTGCGTTTGCCCTCGGGCAGGACGCCGGCAACGATGGCCTTGAGCAGCGTGTCCTGGGTGGCATAGCCGATGCCCCAGAGCGGCATGGCGAGGAGCACGGCAAGTAAGGTTCCCTGAAAGACCAACGGCGTGAACAGCGCCGACAGTGCGACGGCAATGAGCACGGCCGGCAGGCCGATCCGATCATATAGCGTGCCGAGGACCAGGCTCGCGATGACTCCGCACCCCGTGGCGAACGCGAGGAGCACCGGAATCCAGGAGCCGTCGACCAGGCCCGCGCCGGCCAGATGGTAGGCGATGAGCTCGTAACTCAGCAGCCCGGCGGCGAAGCACGCGCCCGCCAGCATGTAGAGCCAATACGCCGGCGTGAAGCCCTGGCCTTTGGCCGCCGGCTCTTGCTCCAGCTTCGAAGGAAGCGGGAAATTGACCCGGGCGACGGCCAGGGACGCAAGGGCAAGCAGCGACGATATCAGCAGCAGCGCAAAGCACATCCGGTAGTCGCCACCGAGGAACAGGATCGCTGCGACCACCAGCGGCCCGATGGTGGCGCCGATCTCGTCCATCGCCGTGTTGATGGAATAGACCCGGCCTTCGCCCAGCTCGGCCGTCGTGTAGGACAGCATTGCCTCCACGGTTGGTTTGCGGATCGCTCGCCCGATGCGTTCGAGGAGAATGAAGGCCGCGGCCACCCGCCAGTCGCCGGCCAGCGCCATGGCCGGAACGGCGAGCAGGTTGATCGCATAGCCGATGAACGTGACGGTCCAATATCGGCCGGACTTGTCGGCGACGTAGCCGGCCACCGAGCGCAGTGCATAACCCAGGAACTCGCCGAGGCCGGCGACGATGCTGATGGCCGCCGCGCCGGCCCCCAGCATGCCGAGAAACTGGCCGTTGATCGCGGCGCCGCCTTCATAGGTCATGTCGGAGAAAAGGTTGACGACGCCCATCGTCATAACGAAGCGCGATGCAAGCGAATCGAAGAAGGCAAAGGCCGGTTTCTTCAAGACAGTCATCCTGGCTTTGCGGCCAAACGCATCCTGCACGATGCCGGTTGCCGACGATCAGTCACGCTTGTGTTGCAGCGAACACCATTGCGCCGGCACTATGCGCTCCTTATTATCGAATTTCGATAAGGATCAGCGGAACGCATGAAGGCGGCGAAGCATCAGGAATTCCTCACCGGCCTCATCCGGCTGCATATCCTGCACCATGCTGTCGAAGGCGAGTTCTTCGGTAACTGGATGATCGAAGAGCTGCGCGAGCACGGCTACCGCATCGGTCCAGGAACGCTCTATCCGATGCTGCATGCCCTGGAGCGCAAGGGATACCTGAAGTCCAGGACCGAAGGGGCGGGGCGTCGCGCCCGCCGACATTACCGGGCGACGCGTCAGGGACGGGCGGCGCTCGTGTTGGCGACGGCAAAGGTGCGCGAGCTCTTCAACGAACTGGTCAGGGAACGATGACGGACACGACGAAAGACGCAGGGGCCAAGGTGGCACCCGGCCCGTGGAGGGAAGTGCTGTTGGTGTTCCTGCGGCTGGGGCTGACCTCGTTCGGCGGGCCGATCGCCCATCTTGGCTATTTCCGCGAGGAATTCGTCGGCAAACGGCGTTGGCTCGACGACCGCGCCTACGCCGACCTCGTGGCGCTCTGCCAGTTCCTTCCGGGCCCGGCCTCGAGCCAGGTTGGCATCGCCATCGGCCTGTCGCGGGCAGGCTACGCCGGCGCCCTCGCGGCATGGACCGGGTTCACCCTGCCGTCGGCGGTCGCGCTGGTCGTGTTCGCCTATGGGCTCGACGCGCTGGGCGGGGCCGGCGGGACGGGCTGGCTGCATGGCCTGAAGGTCGCGGCCGTCGCCGTTGTCGCCCAGGCGGTACTCGGCATGATGCGGACGCTGACGCCGGACCGCGAGCGGGCGACCATCGCGGTGGTGGCGGCCGCGGTCATCCTCGCGGTGCCGTCGGCCTGGGCGCAGATCGCCGTCATCGTGCTGGGCGGGCTCACCGGTCTTGTCTTTCTGCATCCCAAGGCGCCGACCGACCATGTCTCGCTTCCCTTGAACGTCAGTCGGCGCACCGGCGTCGTCATGCTGGCGATATTCTTCGTTCTGCTGGCGGGTCTGCCGCTGCTCGCGGCCGGCACATCGTCCCAGGGCGTCAAGCTGATCGACGCATTCTATCGCGCGGGCTCGCTGGTGTTCGGCGGCGGCCATGTCGTGCTGCCGCTGTTGCAGGAGGCCGTCGTTCAACCCGGTTGGGTCGACGGCCAGTCCTTCCTTGCCGGCTACGGCGCCGTCCAGGCGGTCCCAGGCCCCTTGTTCACCTTCGCCGCCTACCTGGGGGCGGTCATGAAGCCCGAGCCGAACGGCGTGGCAGGCGCGGCGCTCTGCCTCGTCGCCATTTTCCTTCCCTCCTTCCTGCTGGTCGTCGGCGCGCTGCCCTTCTGGGAGAGCTTTCGCCGGAGAAGCGCGGCGCAGGCCGCCGTGACCGGCATCAATGCTGCGGTCGTCGGCCTGCTGCTCGCCGCTCTCTACAATCCGGTATGGACCGCGGGCATCGCCACCGCCGGCGACTTTGCGATGGCCTGCGCGGCCTTCCTGCTTCTCTTCATGTGGAAGACGCCACCCTGGGCAGTCGTCGTTCTGTGCGCCATCGGTGGTGCCGTCATCGCCGCCTTGTAAAAAGGAGAGTCACATGTCGCTGAAAGCCGCATCCCTAGCTCTGCTCACTGGCATCGTCACCCTTTCGCTGCTCGGCTTGGGCAATGCCCAGACACCCACCGCGCCGCAAGGATCCACGCCGCAGTCCTACCGGCCCGGCCTGGGTGACCTGATGACCATGACGGTGCAGCCGCGTCACACCAAGCTCGGGCTGGCGGGACAGGAGAAGAACTGGACCTATGCGGCGTACGAGCTTCACGAACTCGAGGAATCGTTTGAAAGAATCGTCCGCGTCTGGCCGACCTACAGGAAAACGAACATTGCCGAACTGATGGCGGCCACCACCAAGGAACCGATGGACGCCGTGTCACAGGCCATCAAGAGCGCCGACGCCGCCCGCTTCAACGACGCCTATGGCCGGCTCACCGCGACCTGCAATGCCTGCCACCAGAGCACGGAACGGCCGTTCGTCGTCATACAGGCGCCGAAAGCCTCTCCCTTCCCGGATCAGGACTTTCGGCCGGTAAAGCCCTGATTGGCTGCGTTCGAGCCTTTGAGACGCGTTTGTCTAGTCCGGCGCCCGAAGGGGAGTTTTGAAGTGAATTGGAGATCCCTTGCCCTGCATCCCATCCTGATTTGCGGAGTCGGTCTTGCGGCTGCGAGGGCCGACACGGTCATCGTCCTCAATTCCGAGGAGGCTTCGTACAGCCTGCTCAGTCGCAGCGCGCGCGCTGAAATCAAGCGCGTGCCGATCGGTCGCGAGCCGCATCACCTGTTCCCCTCGCCCGACGGCAAGGAGGTGCTGCTTTCTTCGACGGTAACAAACGAGCTCACGGTGCTCGATGCACAGACCGCCGAGAAGAAGCGTGTCGTGCCCGACATCATCGACCCCTATCAGCTCGGGTACAGCCCCGACGGCAAGTGGTTCGTCACGGCGGCCTATCGGCTCGACCACGTCGATATCTACAAAGCCGACGGCCTGAAGCTCGCCGGCCGCATCTTCCTCGACAGTCTCCCGAGTCATTTCGCCTTCGATGCCGAATCCAGGACGGTGTTCTTGACATTGCAGCAAAGCAACCGGCTCGTTGCACTAGATCTGGCGACACAAGCGATCAAGTGGAACGTCGCCATAGGCGAGGCTCCAGCCGGTATCGTCATGCTTCCGAACAGCAACCAGTTGCTCGTAGCGCTGACGGGGGAAGACGGCGTTGTCGTTGTCGATCCCGGCGATGGCGCCAGGAAGGGGAGGCTTCGCACCGGCAGGGGCGCCCACAATTTCTGGCCCAAAGGCGATGGGCGGCTCTATTTCCTGAGCAACCGCATCGAAAGCACGATCTCGCTGATTGATACGCAGCAGATGAAGGTCGTTGGCGAGATCCACGTACCGGGCGGTCCAGACGACATGGACATGACGGCCGATGGCAAGGAACTGTGGGTGACACAGCGGTTCTTGCGGAAGGTGGCGATCATCGACCTCCAACAAATGAAGCAGGTTGGGTCGATTCGGGTCGGCAAATCACCACACGGCTTGATGATATTGAAGCCGCCGGTTGCCGTGGATGCAGCGCCCTGACGGCATTGAGGTCACGGCAAAGCACATTGAGGCTTCGCCGGCCGCTGCGTAACGGTCTAGCCAGCCGCCTCCACCCGCCGCCTCACGGCGGACCCCGACTGGTACCAGCCCTTGCTGGCGTTCACGATCTTCACCACCGACAGCATGACCGGCACTTCGATCAGGACGCCGACAACGGTTGCGAGCGCGGCGCCCGAGGAGAAGCCGAACAGGCTGATGGCGGCGGCGACGGCGAGCTCGAAGAAGTTGCTGGCGCCGATCAGGGCCGAGGGGGCCGCCACGCAATGCGCCTCGCCGGTGGCGCGGTTCAGCAGATAGGCCAGGCCCGAGTTGAAATAGACCTGGATCAGGATCGGCACGGCCAGCAGGGCGATGATCAGCGGCTGGGAAATGATCTGTTCGCCCTGGAAGCCGAACAGCAGCGCGAGGGTCGTGAGCAGCGCGACCAGCGAGACCGGCTGCAGACGGGCAAGCAACGCCGCGAGGCCCGCGGCGCCCGCGCTGGCCAGCACGCGGCGGCGCACGATCTGCGCCAGCAGCACGGGCACGACGATGTAGAGTCCCACCGACAGCAGCAGCGTCTCCCATGGCACGCGGATGGCCGAGAGGCCGAGCAGCAGGCCGACGATGGGCGCGAAGGCGAACACCATGATCGTGTCGTTCAGCGCCACCTGGGTCAGGGTGAAATCGGGCTCGCCGTCCGACAGGTTGCTCCACACGAACACCATGGCGGTGCAGGGTGCGGCGGCCAGCAGGATGAGCCCGGCAATGTAGCTGTCGATCTGGTCGGCCGGCAGCCAGGGCCGGAAGAGATGGCCGACGAACAGCCAGCCGAGCAGCGCCATCGAAAACGGCTTCACGGCCCAGTTGATGAACAGCGTGACGCCGATGCCGCGCCAATGCTCGCGCACCTTGCCGATCGCGCCGAAGTCGACCTTCACCAGCATCGGGATGATCATCAGCCAGATCAGCACGGCGACGGGTATGTTGACGTGCGCCATCTCGGCCGAGCCGATGGCATGAAACAGGCCGGGAAACAGGTGGCCGAGAGCGATGCCCGCAACGATGCACAGGGCGACCCAGAGGGTGAGGTAGCGCTCAAAGAGCGACATGCGAAACCGGCTGTCTTAATTCCATCATTCGCGAATAATCGAAGATTGTACGGCCGGTCAAGCCGCCGTCGCTGCGCTCGGCGTGCGTACCGGCAGCAGGAAGGTGATGGCCCAGCAAGTGATCAGCATCACCGCCGAGCCCACCAGGCAGGCGGTCATGCCGCCCACTTGATAGAGCGCCCCGGACAGCAAGATGCCCATCAACCGGCCGGTGGCGTTGGCGGCATAGTAGAAGCCGACATCCTCGGCCGCCTTCTCCGAGCCGGCATAGGCCAGGATCAGATAGGAGTGCAGCGAGGAGTTCACGGCGAAGGGCAGGGCGAACAGCGAAAGCCCCGCGACTACGATGAGGTCCGGCCGCCACAGGCTGGGCTGCTGCAGCAGGATCGCCAGCACCAGCGGCACGGCCACCAGGAGACCGGCCCACAGCCGAGCGTTGGGCACCTCGCGGCTGAGTCCATCGGCACTGCGCGTCACCAGCCGCGGTGCGGCAGCCTGGATGCCGCCATAGGCGATCGTCCAGGCGGCGAGGAAGGCGCCGACCTCGGTGAAGCGCCAGCCGGCGGCATAAAGGGACACCGGCAGGCCGACGACGAACCACACGTCGCGCGCGCCGAACAGGAAGATGCGGGCGGCCGCCAGCAGGTTGACGCAGCGCGACTTGGCGAACAGCTCGCGCATGGTCTTGGACGGCTTGGCCTTGCCGAGCTGGCGCGGCAGCAGGAGCAGGCCCGCCACCAGGATCACGGCGATCACGGCCGCCATCAGCCACAGGGCCGGCTTGAAGCCGACAAGGTCGAGCAGCAGGCCGCCGACGAAGAAGCCTAGCCCCTTCATGGCGTTCTTCGAGCCGGTGAACCACGCCACCCAATGGAACAGCTGCCCGGAGCCCTCGGCCGACGTCGCCTTGATCGCCGACTTGGAGGCGGTCTTGGTGAAGTCCTTGGCGAGGCCGGCGATGCCCTGCGCCGCCACGACCCAGGCCACCGAGGCGGCAGCCGTCCAGCCGGGGTCGAGGGCGGACAGCATGAGCAGGCCGGCGATCTGCAGCACCTGCCCCGCCATCAGCATGCGCGGGATGCCGAAACGCACGGCGAGCCAGCCGCCCGCCAGGTTGGCGACAATGCCGGCAAACTCGTAGAGCAGGAACAGGAAGGCCAAGGTGAACGGCGAATAGCCGAGCTTGAAGAAGTGCAGCAGCACGACCATGCGCAGCGCGCCGTCGACCAGGGTGAAGCCCCAGTAGGAGGCGGTGACGATGAGATAGTGGCGGACCGCCGCGACCATCATGCCTCCGCGTCGATGACGAGGTTGGCGAGATCGACCATGCGGCAGACATAGCCCATCTCGTTGTCGTACCAGGCATAGACCTTGAGCAGCGTGCCGTCGGTCACCATGGTGCTGGGCGCATCGACGATCGAGCTGCGGCTGTCGTTGCAGTAGTCGGCGGAAACCAGCGGCCGCGTCTCGTATCCCAGGATGCCGGCGAGGGGGCCGCGCGCTGCCCCCGCGAACAGCCCGTTGACCTCGGCCTCCGTCGTGCTGCGCTTCAGTTCGAACACGCAGTCGGTCAGGCTGGCGTTGAGCACGGGGGCGCGCACGGCGTGCCCGTTCAGCTTGCCCTTGAGCTCGGGGTAGATGACCGTGATCGCGGTGGCGCTGCCCGTCGTCGTCGGGGCCAGCGAGGTCATGGCCGACCGCGCGCGGCGCAGGTCCTTGTGCGGCGCATCGACCACGACGTTGGTGTTGGTCGGGTCGTGGATGGTGGTGATCTGGCCGTGACGAATGCCGATCGCCTCGTGCACCACCTTCACCACGGGCGCGAGGCAGTTGGTGGTGCAGGACGCCGCGGTCAGCAGGCGATGACGTTCGGGCTCGTACAGCCGCTCGTTGACGCCGACCACGACGTTCAGCGCGCGATCGTCCTTCACCGGTGCGGCGACGATGACGCGCTTCACGCCGCGCTGGAAGTAGCTGTTGAGTTGTTCCGGCTTCAGGAACTTGCCGGTGCACTCCAGGACAATGTCGCAGCCGTGGTCGCCCCAGGCGACGTCGCCTGGCGAAGCGCCGGCGCTGAAGCCGATGTACTTGCCGCCGATCGCGACGCCGCGTTCGTCGGATTCGAACTTGGCGTGCCAGCGGCCATGGATGCTGTCGAACTCCAGCAGATGCGCCGTAGCTGCGGCGCCGCCCTTGATCTCGTTGACATGCACAATGTCCAGCCGATTGTCGCGGCGCGGATCGTCAGCCGGCCGAGTCACGCCGCCCATTGCCGCGCGCAACGCCAGCCGTCCCATGCGGCCCATGCCGTTGATGCCCACTCTCATGGCTGTCTCCGCTAGACCGGCGCGCGCCGGCTGTCGCCCAGCTCCGCAAGGCGCTTCTTCAGTGCAAGACGATCGAGGGAGGCGTAGGGCAGGTTGATGAAGATCTCGAGCCGACGGCGGATCATGCCGTAGAGCTCGTTGATCATCGTCGCATGCTCGGCCGGCGTGCCTTTGAACTTGGTCGGGTCAGGCAGTGGCCAGGCCGCCGTGATGGGATTGTCGCCGACATCCGGGCAATCCTGCCCGTGCAGCGTGTCGCAAAGGGTGATCACGAAATCCATCTGCGGTGCATCCGGTCCCGTGAACTGGTTCCACGACTTGCAATGCAGGCCCGACACGTCGTGGCCCAACGCCTTCAGCTTGGCGATCACCTCGGGCATCGGGGCGCGCGCCGGGTGAGAGCCCGCCGAATAGGCGTTGAACTTCCCACGCCCGACCTTCTCCAGGATGGCCTGCGCCATCAGGGAGCGTGCCGAGTTGTGGGTGCACAGGAACAGGACGTTGAACGTGGCGGTCATGGAGTCTTCCTCCGGCAGATCGTTGGGGAACAGCCGCGCCAGGTCGCCACTGAGCTCCGGCCGTCCGGCGCAGCAGGTCTCCGTAAGAAATCCGAACAGCGCGCGTAGCCCGAAGAAGCGCACCGAGTAGATGAGCTGTCGCCCGCGCCGCACCGACTGGATCAGCTGCGCCTGTTCGAGCTGGGCGAGATGGAAGGAAAGGGTCGAGGGCGGTTGCTCGAGCGCGGCCGCGATCTCGCCGGCCGCCATACCGGAGGCGCCGCGCGACGCCAGCAGGCGCATCAGATCGAGGCGCGTCTCCTGCGCCAGGGCGGAAAAGCCGGTAGCGGCTTGCTTTGATTCCATATTCCTCGAATAGTCGAATAGTATGACGTAAGCATGACATCGGCCCGGATTTCAAGGCTGCCTCTCGCGTTTGCTATAATTTGCGTATGAAGCGTGGCCCGATCGCCTATGCCCTGCTGTCCGCCGTGCTCTTCGGCGTCTCGACCCCGGCGGCCAAGGCCCTGCTTGGCTCGATCGATCCGATGGTGCTTGCGGGCTTGCTCTATTGCGGCGCGGGTCTGGGCGCGGCCGCCTTTCGTCGCCTCGTTCGCTGGTCAGGCGACGAGGGACGCAAGGAAGCGGCGCTGAGCGTCAGAGAGCTTCCCTGGCTCGCTGGCGCCATTGTCGCTGGCGGCATCGTCGGGCCGATGCTTCTCATGCTCGGGCTTGCCCGCACGGAAGCGACCACGGCGTCGCTGATGCTGACCCTCGAAGGCGTGGCGACTGCCCTCATGGCGTGGTTCATCTTTCACGAGAACTTCGACCGTCGCATCGCGATCGGGATGGCATGCCTGGTCGTGGGCTCGGCCGTGCTCGCCTGGTCTGGCGCACCGGGCTTGTCCGGCATCGTTGGACCGCTCGCCATCGTCGCCGCCTGCCTGGCCTGGGGTCTCGACAACAACCTCACCCGCAAGGTGGCGCTCTCCGATCCATTGCAGATCGTCGAGTTGAAGGGCTTGGTCGCCGGGCCGTGCAACATCGCCATCGGCCTGTGGATGGGAGCGGGCCTGCCCTCAACACACGGCGTCGCCATGGCGGCGTTGGTCGGCCTGTTGGGCTACGGCGCGAGCCTTGCCCTGTTCATTCTCGCCCTGCGCCATCTCGGAACGGCGAGAACCGGTGCGTACTTCTCGACGGCGCCGTTCTTCGGCGCCGCCGCGGCGATCCTGGTGTTGGGCGAGCCGTTGACGACCCAGATTTTGGCAGCCGCTGCGTTGATGGCGGTCGGGGTTTGGCTGCACGTCACCGAGCATCACGAGCATAGCCACGTGCACGGGGCGATGGCGCATGCGCACAGCCACACCCACGATGCGCATCACCAGCATGCGCACGGGCCGATGGATCCCGCGGGCGAGCCGCACGCGCATTGGCATCGGCACGATCCGCTGGAGCATGCCCATGCCCATACGCCCGACGAGCATCATCGCCATCGGCATTAAGGGCCGGAATAATCCGCCGCATTTTCCCTATATATAGTGTCGGATGGGCCTGCAGCATGCCATATGTGGAGGAATCTGCGGCTTTATGCGTTGAATGGTACGCAATAATTCCTTCAATACTCCGGTTGCAGTTATTAAACACCTAGGTTATAGTGGGGCGAGCATGTCACGCACCGGCGGCGTGCCCGCCTGATATACAGTGACCCATGACCGATTCATCATCATCCGAGCTTCCCGACCGTCTCTCCACCAACCCCAAGAGCCCGTACTACGACGAGGCCCTGCTGGCGCGCGGCGTCGGCATCAAGTTCGACGGCCAGGAGAAGACCAACGTCGAGGAATACTGCATCAGCGAAGGCTGGATCCGCGTCGCCGTCGGCAAGACCGTCGATCGCAAGGGCAATCCGCTCACCATCAAGCTCACCGGCAAGGTCGAGCCCTATCTCGAGAAGAAGTAGCGCCATGCACAGCCACACCCTCGACGATTGGCGCCACGACCACGTCTTCCTGGGCGCCGCCCATGATCGCAACGAACGGCGAACCTGGCTGGTGGTCGGGCTGACGGCCACGATGATGGTGGTCGAGATCGCGGGCGGCATCGCCTTCGGCTCGATGGCGCTGCTGGCGGACGGCTGGCACATGTCGACCCACGCCGGGGCGCTCGCCATCGCTGCCTTTGCCTATCGCTATGCCCG
>Ga0065178_100599_pt1 | contig 27772 bp, 26 predicted proteins | sample FECB22metaG_FD_59210 | JGI IMG/M metagenome (GOLD analysis project Ga0065178, IMG submission 59210) | Cyanobacterial communities from the Joint Genome Institute, California, USA - FECB-22 (version 2) (version 2) | ecosystem: Environmental > Aquatic > Thermal springs > Hot (42-90C) > Microbial...
CGTGAACGTGGCGTCTCGGCTGGTGGCACTGGCCGAGCCCGGGTCGATCGTCCTGTCGGCCAGCGTCCACGAACAGGTGCGCGACAAGTTCGCTTTGCCATTCCGCCTTCAGGGCTGGCGCTCGCTGAAGAACATCGATCGGCCGATCCAGGTCTATGCGCTGGACGCCGCTGCCTTGTCGGAGAACGGGTCACGGCCCGCGCCGCGGCGGGCGCCGCTGCGACGCCTTGCCCTCGTGGCGGCCTCCCTCATGGCGGCGGTCGTTGTGGGTGGCGCGGTCTTCTATCTCACCGACCGTGGCGCGGCCACCGCGAGTGCCGGGTTCAAGCCGCGCTCGCCCGCCGAGGCCGGCCTTTCGGTCGCCGTGCTGATGTTCACCAACCAGAGCGGCGATGCCGCCCAGGATTATTTCTCGGACGGCCTTACCGAGGACATCACCCGCGCGCTCGGCCGGTTCAAGGAGCTGACGGTGATCTCCTACAACGCCGTCCTGCCGTTCAGGAACAAGGAGCTGCCGCCGGCGGAGATCGGCCGCGCGCTCAATGCGCGCTATCTCGTGAGCGGCAGCGTGCGGCGTATGGGCCAGCGTGTGCGGGTGACGGTGCAGCTCGTCGACGCGGCCAACGGCACGCAGCTCTGGTCGGACCAGTACGACGACGGGCTGAGCGACATCTTCGCCGTGCAGGAGCGCATCGCCGGCCGCGTCGCCGGCACGCTGGCGACCAGCCTGCAGCAGATCGCGTTGCAGCGGGCGCTGCGCAAGCCGACCGACAATCTCGATGCCTACGATCTTCTGCTGCGCGCCCGCGGCCTGACCGCCGATCCGACGCGCTCCTCCAACCGGATGGCGCGCGAGATGCTGGAGCGGGTCGCGCAGATGGCGCCCAAATACGCGGATGCCTACGCCGAGCTGGCCGACATCTACTTCCAGCGCGCCTCATTCGGCTGGTCCGAGTTTGCCCAGCAGGACATCGAGACCGCCATTCGCCTGGCGCAGAAGGCGATCGAGATCGACTCCGACTCCGTGCTGGCCCACAGCGTCCTGGCGCGCGCTTACACCGCGGTCGCCAAGTACGACCTCGGCCTTGCCGAATCGGAGCGGGCGCTGCAGCTCAATCCCAGCGATACCGACGCCATGCTGGCGCGCGCCGCGGTGCTGCTGTGGACGGGCCAAATCGACAAGTCGATCACCACGACCGAGGCGGCGCTGCGGCTCAACGCCAGCATCGGGCCGGAAGCCACGCTCAATCTCGGGCTCGCTTACCTGCTGGACAAGCGTTACGCCGACGCCGTCCGCCTGCTCGAGGCGCAGCGCAGCCGCTATCCGGCGTACCCGCTGCTCGACCTGCCGCTCGCCGCCGCCTATGCCGAACTGGGGCGCAACGCCGATGCGCGGGATGCCATGGAGCAGGCCAAGCTCAAGAACCCGCACTTCGACCTGGCAAGCTTCGGCTCACGCTTCCAGGATCCTGCCCTGCAACGCCGCGTTGAGGAAAGCCTGCGCAAGGCGGGGCTCAATTAATCTACTCCGTGGCGCTCATGGTCTTTTGGACCGCCGGCTTCCGGCCGGCATCATGAGCATGAGCCGGCAAGATGCCGGCGGTCCGGAAGAACATGAGAAGAGCGCCACGGAGTGGCGCGCTCCCAGCCAAGAGGCGGGCCGGGACGCCCGCGGTCCCGGAAGACTACTGCGTCGGCGCGTCCTTCAGCGTCTTCCAGTTCGAGGCCGCCTTGATCGCGGCGACGTCGGCCTCCTTGCGGAAGCGGTCGGCGCCGGCGACGCCAGCGAAGACGTAGAGCTTGTCGCCGATGATCGCCCACACGGTCGGGTCGGATTCACGCCTTAGGCCGTTGGCCATGTTGTTGGCGCAGGCGCCGCCGAACTGCGGCGCGTATTTCTCTGGGTTGGCCTTGAACATGTCGCGGTGCTGCGCATTGGCGAAGAAGTAGCGCACGCCGTCATAGACATAGTCGTATTCGGCGATACCCGGCGTCGGCGTCGACAGCGTGAAGTAGGCGACCGGGTCGTAGCCCTTGAGCGCGATGCGATCCGTGGTCGGCGGACTCGTCTGCGCCACCGCGCGCACCTGGGCGAGCCCTTCGATTGATCCGGCAACGCCGCCGATGACGGCGGAGACCGCGATGAGCTGCAGGACATTGCGACGCGTGAACATGACTTGGATACTCCCAGCCGGCCACTTCCCACCCGCCGCGACTTGGGGCTCGAAATGGGGCGGTATGGCGGCGTCGTATAAATAGCCATTCAAGTTTTGTCAGCAGCCGTGCTCGTTTTGCGAAATTGGGCGCGGCTTGCGGGATGACGCTGACCTTGCCGTTGCTGCAGTCTCACAGTTGCCGCTGGGTTGGGAAGAGGGGCTGGACATGAAACGCAGGGAATTCCTCGGCACTGCCGCGGGTGCAGGGACCGCGCTGGCGGCGATGCCGGCGCGGGCGCAGGCCTTTCCCAGCAAGCCCATACGATGGATCGTTCCCTTTGCGCCGGGCGGCAACTACGACGTCACCTCGCGGATCGTTGGCGAGGCCATGGGACGGCGACTCGGCCAGACCGTTGTGGTCGACAATCGTCCCGGCGCTGGCGGCGTCGTCGGGCTCGACGCGACGGTTACTGCTCCGGCCGACGGCTACACCGTCGTGATGGGCAGCTTCAGTGTTCTCGGGATCGCTCCCTACATGGCGGGCAAGCAGTCGATGGTGCCGCTGTTTGCGCCCATCAGCCTGCTCACCACCGTGCCGACCTTGATCGTCACCCGGGCCGATAGCCGCTTTGCCGACTTCAAGAACGTCCTCGCCGCAGCCAACGCGAAACCCGACACGATCAGCATCGGCCATTCCGGCAACGGCACCATCAACCACGTCGCCATCCTGCAGCTGCAGGCCAATGAGAACGTGCGGTTCAACATCATTCCCTACAAAGGGTCGGGCCCCGGCCTTGCCGACCTGGTGGCGGGCCAGATCGACCTCTACACCGACCAGCTCACGACCTCGCTGCCGCAGATCAAGGCGGGCAAGATCCGGCCGTTGCTGATCCTCGGCCCCGAGCGCATCGCCCAGCTGCCTGACGCTCCCAGCCTCAAGGACGTTGGCACGAAGCCCTTCGACGGCAGCACGACGGCGGGCGTCCTGGCGCGTGTCGAGACACCGCCGGCGGCGCTCGATGTGCTGAACGCGGCCGTGGTCGCGGCCCTCAAGGACGAGGAGGTCATCCGCAAGCTCAGCGATCTCGGCGCCGACGTGCGGCCCACCAGCCGCGCCGATTTCGCAGCGCACCTGAAGGATATGGACGCCGTCGTTAGCGAACTTGTGAAGTCCGGCCTGTTGAAGCCGGAGTGAGTCGGGCACATCTCAAAGCCATGACACGGCCTCGCTTCCGCTCCTCGACCGGCGCGCTCGTTGCGCTCGCCGTGCTGCTCGTGGCCGGCTGTACATCGACCGGAACGACAGGAGATTCCACTCCGGCAAGGAACAGCCGCGGCGGCGGCTGGGAGAATTTCCGTGCCGAAGTGCCGATCCCGGAGCGAGCACCAGCGACCGTGTCATGAGGATCGTGGCGGCGGCGATCGCGTTGCTGCTCCTCGCGGGATGCAGCGGTCTGCCCAAGGACGGCCGCTATCAGACACACGGTGGCGGCTGGGACAATTTCCGTGCGGAGCTGCCGTCGATGGAGCGTTCGTCATGATCGTTCGATCGGTCACGATGCTGGCGGCATTGCTTGCCGCGTTGCTCATCGCTGGGTGCGCCGGCATTCCCCAGGACGATCGCTACCAGACCCACGATGGCGGGCGCAGCAACACGCGCGCCGAGCTGCCGATCGCTACACGGCTTTCATGACGGCCCACAGATCGGCCTTGCGTTCGAAGCCGATCCCCGGCGCATCAGGCATGGCGACGCGGCCATCGACCACGGGGCAATCGTCGGCGAAGCCGCCGAACGGCGCGAAGACCTGCGGATAGGATTCGTTGCCACCGCATTGCAGGCCGACGGCGATGTTGAGCGCGAACTGGTGGCCGCCGTGCGGCACGCAGCGCCGCGGCGACCAGCCGTGCGACCTGATCATGTCGATCGTGCGCAGATACTCGACCAGGCCGTAGGACAGCGCCGGATCGTATTGCAGGATGTCGCGGTCGGGCCTGAGGCCGCCGTGGCGCACCAGGTTGCGGGCATCCTGCATGGAGAACAAGTTCTCGCCGGTGGCGAGCGGCGGAGCGTACTGCGTGGCAAGGGCCGCGTGCGCGAGATAGTCGAGCGGATCGAGCGGCTCCTCGTACCAGCGCAGGCCGTAGTCCTTGATAGCGTTGCCGAACTCGATCGCCGTCGGCAGGTCGAATTTGCCGTTGACGTCGACCGCCAGCCGCTCGCCGGCGCCGACGATCTTCAGCACGGCCTCGATGCGCTTGATGTCCTCGCTGAGCGGCACGCCGCCGACCTTCATCTTCACGCAGGAATAGCCGAGGTCGAGATAGTGCCTCATCTCGTCCTGCAGCCCGTCGAGGTCCTTGCCGGGATAGTAGTAGCCGCCCGCCGCGTAGACCCACGCCTTGTCGTCGTAATTCCCGCCGTTGTACCGGTCGGCTAAAAGCTTCCACAGCGGCACGCGCTTGGCCTTGGCGACGGCATCCCACAGCGCCATGTCGAGCACGCCCACCGCAACGGAGCGCTCGCCATGCCCGCCGGGCTTCTCGTTGGCCATCATGGCGGCCCAGCACCTTGCCGGATCGATCAGGCCCTCGCTATCGAGCAGCGACTCGGGCTTGGCTTGTTTCAGGCGCGGGATGAATCGCTCGGCCAAAAGCCCCTTCTGGGCGTAGCGGCCGTTGGAGTTGAAGCCATAGCCGATCACCGGCTTGCCCTCGACCTTGAGGTCGGTCTCGATCGCCACGACGCTCGCCGTCATCTGGCTGAAGTCGATATAGGCGTTGGCGATGTTGGAGCGGATCGGCGAGACGATGTCGCGGATGGCGACGATGCGCATGGGATCTCCTTGCTAGGCCATCGCCGCGCGCCGCGCCTGGCGCATCAGCAGCCACCAGGCGATCAGGGCGGTCATGACGTTCCAGGCGATACCATTCAGGAAGGCCGCGCGATAGGACCCCGTCCAGTCGAACAGCACGCCGCCCATCCAGCCACCGAGCGCCATGCCGATCAGGGTCGAGGAGATGGCGAGGCTGACGCGAGTCGCAGCTTCGCTCGGCGGGAAGTATTCGCGCACGATGATGGCATAGGACGGCACGATGCCACCCTGGAACAGGCCGAACAGCGCCGAGGCGATGTAGAGCGAGGTGAGCCCGTCGTCGATCAGATAGAAGACCAGTGCGATCCCCTGCAGGGTGGCGCCGATCAGCAGCGTCATCACGCCGCCCACCTTGTCGGCGATCCATCCCGAGCCGATGCGGCTCACGATGCCGAAGCCCAGCATGAGAGACAGCATCTCCGCGCCGCGGGCGACACCGTACCCCAGGTCGGCGCAGTAGGCGACGATATGGACCTGCGGCATCGACATGGCGACGCAGCAGCCGATGCCCATGATGGCGATCAATGCCTGCAGCGCGTTGGGCGACAGGCCGAGTGCCGCCTGGGAGCGGCGCGCCACCTTGGTGATGGCGCTCTCTTCATGGTCGGGTGGTCGCCGCCGGAGGCTCAGTGCCAGTGGGATCATCGCCACCAGGCAGAAAGCGGCGGCCGACCAGAACATGGTGCGCCAGCCATGGTCATGGATGATGCGTTCGACGATCGGCGGCCAGATTGTGCCGGCGAAGTAGTTGCCCGAAGCGGCAATGGCGACGGCCACGCCCCGGCGCTTGTCGAACCAGTGCGAGACGTCGGCGACCAGCGGAGCAAAAGTAGCGGCCGCGCTGAAACCGATCAACACCTGGGCGGTGGCGAACGGGATCAGCGAGGACGTGAGCGACACCAGTGCAAAACCCAGCGACAGGCCGAGCGCGCTCAGGATCGAGGCGACGACGATGCCGCGCCGGTCGACGATCCGTCCGACGATGATGCCGCCGGCGAAGAAGCCCAGCGTGTTCATGGTGTAGGCGAAGGAGATGTCGGCGCGGGTGATGCCGAAGTCGGTCTGCACCGCCGGGATCGCCACCGTGAGCGACCACATGCCGATGCCGCCGATCGTGCTCAGCGCCACGCTGGCGGCCAGGCGCCACCAAGCGTAACTCGAATCGATACCACGCATTTTTGCTTATGTGCTTTGCCGTGTCAGATGTTCATTGTCGTCAGCCGCCCGCCACGCCCTGCGTATTCACGTAGAGCGCATAAAGCGAGTGGCTCGCCGCCATGAACAGGCGGTTGCGGTAGCGGCCGCCGAAGCACAGGTTGGCGCAGCGCTCCGGCAGGTCGATATGCCCGATCGGCTTGCCCGAGGCGTCGAACACGCGCACGCCGTCGAGATCGGGCGAGCCCATGCCCCAGCCGCACCACAGATTGCCGTCGACATCGACGCGGAAGCCGTCGGGCGAGCCGCCCGGGCCGGCATCGATCAGCACCGAACCCTTGCCCAGCGCCGTGCCGTCGTTGGTGACGTCGTAGCTCAGGATCGAGCGATGCGGCTCGGCGCGCGAGGCCACGACATAGAGCTTCTTCTCATCGGGCGAGAAGGCGAGCCCGTTGGGCCCGGGGATGTCGTCGGCCAGCATCGTGAGCTTGCCGGTCGCGGTGTCGAGGCGATAGACCGCAGGCTTGTTCTCGCTCTCGGCCTTGTGGCCCTCGTAGTAGCCCAGGATACCGAACGTCGGATCGGTGAACCACACCGAGCCGTCGGACTTCACCACGACGTCGTTCGGCGAGTTCAGCGGCTTGCCGTTGTAGGAGTCGGCCAACACGGTAATGGCGCCGTCGTACTCGAAGCGCACCACGCGGCGCGCATCGTGCTCGCAGGCGACCAGCCGGCCGCGACGGTCGCGGGTGTGGCCGTTGGCGTTGTTCGAGGGCTTGCGGAAGATCGTGACGTTGCCCGATTCCTCGTCCCAACGCAGGACGCGGTTGTTGGGAATGTCGCTCCACAGGAGATAGCGGCCGTCGCCGAAATAGACCGGGCCTTCAGACCAGCGGCAGCCCGTGTAGAGCCGTTCGACCGAGGCCAATGGCAGGCGGTACTTGTTGAAGGCCGGGTCGAGGACGCGCACGGAGGCGTCCGGATAACGCTCGTTGGGCTGCCACATGGTAGTTTCCCCGCTTCGTTCTTGGGTGGCGAAGACTAGCGGCTCGACGGGCTTGTTCGCGACCCCTCTTTTAGCAGGGCTGGCACTAACTCATTTGAGCCTGAGAAATGCGAACTCATGTTCCTCTCCCCCGCTAGGGGGAGAGGTTAGGAGAGGGGGAATCGACGTGCGTAACCCCCTCACCCAGCCTCTCCCCCTAGCGGGGGAGAGGAGCCTGAGCGACGCGGGAGAGGGCGCTGAGGTCGGAGACGATGTCGCCGGCGTGAATCAGTCGTCGCCTTCCAGCCCGTACGCCGCCTTCGCCTGTTCCTTGCTGACCAGCCCCAGCCGCACGTCGCGCTCGATCTGCTTGCGGTCGCGTTTCTTCGGATCGCCGAAGCCGCCGCCGCCCGGCATCTCGACGACCAGGCGCTCGCCGGCGGGGATGGTCTGGAAGCCCTTCGCCTTCAGCTCGGTGCCGGAGGCCAGCGACAGCCGTCCGTTGCCGCCGGGCTGGCCGCCGTCGCGGCCGCGCGCCGGATGCTTGACCCGCTCGAAGGTGGCGAAGATGCCGAAGGGCGCGCCCTCGCGGTGCTCGACTTCCATCACCTGGCCGAGCCCGCCGCGATGCTGGCCGGCGCCGCCGGAATCCTCGCGGTACTCCTTCTTCCAGATGACCACGGGCGCGATGGTCTCGGTGATCTCGACCGGCACGTTGCGCACGCCCGACGGAAAGGGCGTTGCCGAGAGGCCGTCGAGGGTCGGACGCGCACCGGCGCCGCCGGAATGGAAGGTCGTCACCATGAAGGGCCGGCTGTTGCCGATCGTGCCGGTCATGCCGTGGCCGGCGCCGAGCTTCAGGTTCCAGAGGTTGCTGGTGCCCTCGGCCGGCACGCGGCCAGGCATTGCCTGATGCAAGGCGGCGAAGCAGACATCGGGCATCATGTGGCCGATGGTGCTGCGCGCATTGACCGCCGCCGGATGGAGCGCGTTGACGATGGTGTTCTCCGGCGCCGTCACCAGGATCGAATCGAGCGTGCCGGCATTGTTCGGGATGGTCGGCGCCACCACGCACTTGATGCCGAAGGCGGTATAGGCCTCGGTGTAGCACATGGGCGAATTGATGCCGTAGATCGACGCGCCCGAGGTGCCGGCGTAATCGACCGCGATGTGGTCGGCGTTGATGGTCACGGCGGCATGCAGGTCGATCGGCGCGTCGTAGCCGTCGATGCGCATGTGGCCCTTCCAGGTGCCGCGCGGCAGCTTGCCGATGGCGGCCACCATGCCGGCGCGACTCTTTTCGATGATGTGCGCCCCGAGTTCGTCGAGCGAATCGATGCCGTGCTCGGTCATCATGTCGCTGAGACGCTTCTCGCCGATGACATTGCAGCCGATGAGGGCGTGCAGGTCGCCCTCGACCTGGACCGGCTCGCGCACGTTGGAGCGCACGATGCGCATCACGCTTTCCTCGATCTTGCCCTCGCGCATCAACGGCAGCAGCGGCAGGAACAGACCCTCGTGGAAAACCTGCCGGCCGTCGGGCGACTGGCCCAGCCCGCCGATGTCGACCAGATGCGTGGTGCAGGAGAACAGCGCGACCAGCTTGCCGTTGTGGAAGGCGGGCGAGGTCACGACCATGTCGTAGAGGTGCCCGGTGCCCTTCCACGGATCGTTGGTCACGTAGGCGTCGCCCGGCTTCATGGTGTCGACCGGGAACTCGCGGATGAAATGGATGACGCTGCGCGCCATCGAGTTGACGTGGCCCGGCGTGCCGGTGACGGCCTGGGCCAGCATGCGGCCCTCGAGATCGAACACGCCGGCCGAGATGTCACCCGCCTCGCGCGCGCTGGTCGAGAAGGCGGTGCGCACCAGGGCGCGCCCCTGTTCCTCGACGACCGAGAGCAGGCGATTCCACATCACCTGCAGGCGGATATCCGAAGGCGTGCTCATGCGCGATCCTCCAACACGATCTGGCCCAGCGCATTGATGCGGGCCACGAAACCCTGCGGCACCACGGTGGTCGTGCCATCCTCGACGATCAGCGCCGGCCCGTCGAGCGACATGCCGGGCGCCAGCGCCGTGCGCTCATGGATGGCCGCCGGCTCATGCCGGCCCGACGCCGGATCGAGCACGTCACGCTTGCCGTTGGGCTTGGGCGCGCCGATCGCCTTGGCCTCGGCGGCGGGCTTGGGCAGCGGCCGATCGGTCGCGAGCGACAGCGTCCAGGTCAGCGCCTCGACCTCGAGCTTGGGAATGACGCGGCCGAACACGGCCGCGTAGGTTGCCTCGAAGCGACGCCGCAGCTCGCGCGCGGCATCGGCATCGAGCGCCTGGTTGGGCAGGGTCACGGGGATCTCGTGGCCCTGGCCGCGATAGCGCATGAAGGCCTGCCGGGTCTCGACCAGCTTCTCCTTGGGCGCGGCGAGACGCACGACCGCTTCTGCTTCCTCGCGCATCGCGGCGAACAGGCCGTTCACCGTCTTGGCGTCGAACAGGTCGAGGGGCAGATGGCGCGTGCGCACGACTTCGTACGCGATGGGCGCGCGCAGGAAGCCGAAGGCCGAGCCGACGCCGGCGCCGACCGGCACCACGATCTTCCTCATGCCGAGCTTGCGGGCGAGCCGCGCGGCATGCAGCGGCGCCGCGCCGCCGAAGGCGATCAGCGCGCGGTCGGCCGTATCCTTGCCGTTCTCGACGGCGTGCACGCGGGCGGCGCTCGCCATGGTCTCGTCGACGATCTCGGCCACGCCGGCCGCGGCGCCCTCGGCGCTGGTCTTGAGCGGCCCCGCGACTGACTCAAGGGCGGCCTTGGCCTTGTCGAGATGCAGCGGGATGGCACCCCCGGCAAAGCGTTTGGGATCGAGCCGGCCCAGTGCGGTGTCGGCGTCGGTGACGGTGGGTTCGGTGCCGCCGCGGCCGTAGCTTGCGGGTCCGGGCACACTGCCCGCCGAATCCGGTCCGACCTGGATGCGGCCCAGCGTGTCGATGCGGGCGATCGAACCGCCGCCGGCGCCGATCTCGACCAGCTCGATGACGGGGATACGGACAGGAAGCCCGCTGCCCTGCACGAAGCGGTAGGCGCGCGCCACCTCGAATTGGCGCGAGCGCTGCAATTCGAGATGGTCGAGCAGGGTGAGCTTGGCCGTCGTGCCGCCCATGTCGAAGGCAACGGCTTTGTCGAGCCCGTTCTCCGCCGCCACAGTCAGCGCCAGGATCGCGCCACCCGCCGGCCCGGATTCGACGAGCCGCACGGGGAAGCGCCGCGCCGTCTCGACGGTGGTGATGCCGCCCGACGACATCATCAGCAGCAGCGGCCCGCCGATGCCCTCCCTCTTGAGGCTGGCTTCGAGCTCGCCGAGATAGCCCGCCATGCGCGGCAGCACATAGGCGTTGGCGATGGTGGTCGAGGTGCGCTCGTATTCGCGGATCTCGGGGCAGACCTCGCAGGATAGCGAGATCGCCACGCCCGGCAGCTCCTCGGCCAGGATCTCACCGGCGCGCCGCTCGTGCGCCTCGTTGGTGAAGCTGTGCAGGAAGCAGACGGCAACCGCCTCGATCCTGCGCTGCCTGAGCTCGCGCGCGACCTTGCGCACGGCCTGCTCGTCGAGCGTCATCAGCACCGCGCCGTCGGCGGCGACGCGCTCGGGCACGCCGAAGCGCAGGTCGCGCGACACCAGCGGCTCGGGCCGCTCCATGTAGATGTCGTACTGCTCGAAGCGATGCTCCCAGGCGATCTCCAGCGAATCGCGGAAGCCTGCCGTGGTGATCAGCGCGGTGCTGGCGCCCTTGCGTTCGATCAGGGCGTTGGTGGCGAGCGTCGTGCCGTGCACGACCAGGCCGACGTTGGCAGGCGGGCACCTGGCCTCGGCCAGGATGGCGCGCACGCCCTCCATCACGCCGCGTTCGGGCGCGTCGGGCGTGGTCAGGACCTTGATGGCATGGGCCCTCATGGCGTGGGCTTTGTCGTCGTTTTCGAGGACGACATCGGTGAAAGTGCCGCCGATGTCGACGGCCAGGCGAGCGGTCACGTTACATCGCCACCTTGCGGAAGACTTCGACGAAGCGCTCGACGTCCTGCTCGTCATTGTAGACGTGCGGGCTGATGCGCAGGCGGCCAAGCCGCGGCGCGGCATAGACGTTCTCGGCGGCGAGCTTCTTGGGCAGGTCGGGCGCCATGCCCTTGGGGAAATAAAGGCTGAGCACGTGGGGCGCGCGCAGCTTCCTGTCCATCACCTGCACGCCGGTGTTGGCGAGTCCGTCGGCCAGCTTGTCGGTCAGCATGGCAAGTCGCGCCACGATGGGCTCGTTGCCCCAGCCGGCCATCATCTCCATGCCGACCGCCGCCATCTCCAGCGAGATGAAATGGTCGCGCTCGCCCATGTCGTAGCGTCGCGCACCCTCGACATAGGCGACGTCGCGGAAATAGACCGTGTCCTCGGCCGACACTGCCTTGCGCGATGCCGATATCTGTTCCAGTGGCACGCCGTTCTGCCGGCGCTTCGCGACATACATGAAGGCGCGGCCGTAGGGCCCCAGCACCCACTTGTAGGTCGGGAAGATCAGGAAGTCGGGATCGAGCGTCTTCACGTCGATACGGCGGATGCCGACATCGTGGGTAGCATCGACCAGCAACGCCGCGCCTTTTGCCTTGGTCGACGTGGCGATGCGCGCCATGTCGAGTGCGCCGCCGTCCGACCAATGGACCGAGGAGATCGACACCAGGGCCAGCGGTTCGCCGCCGGCGCGGTCGATCGCTGCCAGCACAGCCGAGGTCCAGTCGCCGTCGGTCGGTTGCTTGACCTGCTCGACCTTGAAGCCGCCGGCCTCGGCGCGGCTCATCCATTCCAGCACCGGCGAGGTATGGTCGTCCTGTAGCACCAGGACGCGGTTGCCGCGCGGAATGGTCAACACCTTGCCCGCAGTGGCGACGCCGTAGCCGACCGAGGGGATCAGCGATACATCGCCGGACTCGGCGCCGATCAACGCCGCCGCCGCCTTGCGCGCGCGCTCGTATTGCTTCGGCTGGAAGTCGGCCGGCAGCTTCCACGGCTGGCCCTTGTGCGCGACGGCAGCGCGGCCCGCCTCCTGCACCGCCAGTGGCAGCGGGCTCCACGAGGCGGCGTTCAAGAAACAAACCTCGCGCGGGATGTCGAACAGGGCGCGCTGGCTAGGCAACATGGCAGTCTCCGTTTGCAGGACTGCACAGTAGCGTGGCTGTGCCAATCCCAGCCTGACAATTTCTCACACCAGCCATTTGCTAGACTGCCGTCATGCGCCGTTTTCCGCCCCATCGCCTGGTCTGCCTCACCGAGGAGACGGTGGAGACGCTCTATCTCCTGGGTGAGCAGGACCGCATCGTCGGCGTTTCGGGCTATGCCGTGCGGCCGGCCGAAGTCCGGTCCAAGCCCAGGGTCGGTGCCTTCACCTCGGCGCGCATCGACAAGATCCTGGCGCTGGAGCCCGATCTCGTCCTCGCTTTCTCCGATCTGCAGGCCGACATCGTGCGCGAGCTCGCGAAAGCCGGCGTCGCCGTCCACCTGTTCAACCAGCGCGACCTTGCCGGCATCTTCGCCATGATCCGCACCGTCGGCGCATTGATCGGCGCCAGCGACAGGGCGGAAGCGTTGGCGCGGTCGCTCGAGAGCCGCATCGCCGAGGTGGCGCGCGCGTCGCAATCTTCGCACCGCCCGCGCGTCTACTTCGAGGAATGGAACGACCCGATGATCGCGGGCATCGGCTGGGTCTCGGAGTTGATCGAGATCGCCGGCGGCGAGGACGTCTTCGCCCATCTGCGCGGCGCCGCCGGGGCGCGCGATCGCATCGTGTCGTCGGCCGAAGTGGTCGCCGCCCGTCCCGAGGTGATCCTGGCCTCGTGGTGCGGCCGCAAGGTCGTGCGGCGCCAGATCGCCGAGCGGCCGGGCTGGGCGTCGCTGCCCGCCGTCGCCAACGGCCGCATCGTCGAGATCAAGTCGCCACTGATCCTGCAGCCCGGTCCCGCGGCATTGACCGACGGCCTCGATGCCATTCGCGCCGCGCTCGGCCACTCATCGATGCAGCAGTGATTACCTTCGATGTAATTGAGAGCACGGCGTCGCGGGGTCACCTTCGTCTCATCAGAGCCAAGGAGGGTTCAGATGAGCTATCAGTCCCGCCAGCGCTTCGCCGACAAGGATGTCGTCTTCGCGACGCCGGCGTCGCCGCGGGCGACGGTCCGGCAGCGGCTTGCGATGCTCCTCAAGATCTGGCGGGCGCGCACCATGGCGCGGCGCGATCTTGCGAGGATGGATGCCCGCAGCCTGCGCGATGCCGGCATCTCGCCGGCAGCCGCTGCCTATGAATCGGGCAAGACGTTTTGGCAGGCGTTCGGGCCGTTACGGTAACCGATCTGTCATTGGACTCATCTTCGCCTCACAATCGCCATAACCACGCGCCCTGCTAGGGAACTCCCGCCGGACTGGAGCGTTGTTTCACACGCGCAATGCGTGGTCGCTCCTGCCCGGACGGCCCCGTACGCGGCGTGTCTGAGGTCGAGAGCCCCTGCGCGCCTGATGGAATGTCGCCAGCGCAGAGGGGGACCAGCTGAATGGCACCGCCGGATCTCGACCGGACGAACGCGTTGTTTCTCGATCTCGACGGCACGTTGCTCGAGATCGCGGCGACGCCTGAATCCGTCGTCGTCCCGCCGGGCCTCCCTCAATTGTTGAGTCACCTGCAGTCGCTGCTGGATGGCGCGCTCGCCATCGTGACCGGCCGCTCGATCGGCGTCGTCGACGACCTGCTCAATCCCTATGTCGCCATCACCGCCGGCGAGCACGGTGCGGCGATGCGCTACCAGGACGGCAAGATCGTCGAGTTGCCGCCACAGGCTGCGGTCCCCGAAGCGTGGCGTGAGACGCTGGCCGCGGCCAGTGAGCGCTGGCCGGGAGTGCTGGTCGAGCCCAAGCCGCACGGGGTCGCCGTTCACTACCGGCTGGTGCCCGAGCGGGGCGACGATGTCTGGCGCCTGGTGCGCGCCCTGGTCCCGCCGGACCACTCCTCGTTCCGCCTGATCCCCGCCCGTGAAGCCGTCGAGATCGGTCCGCGCGCCACCTCCAAGGGCCTGGCGGTCGAGCAGTTGATGGCGCGCCGGCCGTTCGAGGGCCGCCGGCCGCTGTTCGTCGGCGATGACTTCACCGACGAAGCCGGCATGGAAGTCGCGCGTCGATTCGGCGGCGAGGGACTGCGCGTCGCCGAAGTGTTCGGCGGCCAACCGGCGGCAGTGCGGGCATGGCTGGCGCGCGGCGCCGAGCTTCTCGCCGCGCGCAGCAGTTCGGCCGAGGTCTCGGCGGGAGCGACGCCGTGAGCAGCCTCGAGCTCGGCGTCATCGGCAACTGCGCCATTGCCAGCCTGGTCGATCGCCAGGGCCGGCATGTCTGGCACGGGCTCGGCCGGCTCGATGGCGATCCGGTGTTCAACGCCCTGCTGGGCGGCGACAACCCTTATGGCGGCTTCATGGACGTGCTGGTCGCCGGCGCCAAGGACGAGACCCGCCAGCGCTACCTGCACAACACGGCCATCCTGGAGACCACGATCGAGGGCAACAGCGGCACGGTGCGTATCATCGACTTCGCGCCGCGCTTCCGCCGCTTCGGCCGCATGTTCCGCCCGCCCATGCTGGTACGCCGGCTCGAGCCTGTCGCCGGACGGCCGCGCGTCACGATCCGGCTCCGGCCGACTTTCGAGTACGGCGCGCGCAAGCCGCAGCTCACCTCGGGCAGCAATCACGCGCGCTTCGTCGGCGAGGCCGCGGTGCTGCGGCTCACCACCGATGCTTCGATCAACTACATCCTGCACGAGACCGAGTTCTCGCTCGACCGGCCCATCACCCTGATCGTCGGCGCCGACGAGAGCATCCCGGACAATCCCGACACGCTCGCCAAGAGCTTCCTCGCCGAGACCGAGTCCTACTGGCAGACCTGGGTGCGCGACCTCAATATCCCGTTCGACTGGCAGCAGGCCGTGATTCGCGCGGCGATCACCCTCAAGCTCTGCAGTTACGAGGACACCGGCGCGGTGCTGGCCGCGCTCACCACCTCTGTGCCGGAAGCGCCCAACACGCCGCGCACCTGGGACTACCGCTTCACCTGGCTGCGCGACGCCTTCTTCACCGTGAACGCGCTCAATCGGCTGTCGGCGACGCGCACCATGGAGCGATATGTGCGCTTCATCGTCGACGTCGTCGAGGCCGGCAGCTCGCGCGGCGAAGTCGACGCCATCGCGCCGCTCTTCCCCATCGCGCCCGGAACCGACACGACCGAGCGTCTGATCGATTCGCTGCCCGGCTATCGCGGTTTCGGGCCGGTGCGCGTCGGCAACGCCGCCGTCATACAGCGCCAGAACGACACTTACGGCTCGATGGTCCTGACGGCCGCTCAGATGTTCTGGGACGAGCGCCTGCCGCGCCAGGGCGATCTCGAGCTCTATCGCCAGCTCTGCGTCGTCGGCAACGAGGCCAATCGCGCCGCGTTGACCCCCGATGCCGGCCTCTGGGAATACCGGGAGCGCGAGGAAGTGCACACCTTTTCCGCCGGGATGTGCTGGGCCGCCCAGCATCGCCTGGGCCTGATCGCCCGCCGCGTCGGGCTCGATCACGAATCGCGCGAATGGCTGGCGCGCGCCGGCGTGTTGCGCCAGGAGGTGCTGCAGCGTGGCACCACCCAGGAAGGCTGGATCTCCGGCGTGCTCGACCGCGACATGCTCGACGCTTCGTGCCTGGTGCTGCCCGAGATCGGGCTGCTGGGGTCCGACGACGAGCGGTTCCATGCCACGCTCGACGTCGCCGCCAAGCGCCTCATGAAGAACGGCTTCATGATGCGCTATCGCGAGGCCGACGATTTCGGCAAGCCGTCCAATGCCTTCCTGCTCTGCACCTTCTGGTACATCGATGCGCTGGCCAGCGTCGGCCGCCGCCAGGAGGCGCTGGAGCTGTTCAACAACCTGCTCGCCCGTCGCAACCATGTCGGGCTATTGTCCGAGGATATCGATCCGAATACCGGCGAGCTGTGGGGCAACTTTCCGCAAACCTACTCGCAGGTCGGGCTGATCCTGTCGGCCATGCGTCTGTCGCGGAGCTGGGAGGAGGGGCTATGGCACGCATCGTGATCGTCTCCAACCGGGTGCCGATTCCCAAAGCACGTGTCGCCGCGGCGGGTGGGCTGGCCGTCGCCCTCAAGGACCTGTTGATCCCAGGCTCGATGTGGTTCGGCTGGAGCGGGCGGCTCTCGCCCGAGCCGTCGCTGCAGCCGGCCTGGGTCGAGGCGCGCGGCGTCACCTACGCCACCGTCGATCTCACCGCCGAGGCGCATCGTGCCTTCTATGTCGGCTTCGCCAACGGCGCGCTGTGGCCGTTGCTGCATTTCCGGCTGGGCCTGATGCATTACCGGCGTGAGGACTATCTCGGCTATCTCTCGGTCAACCAGACCTTCGCCACCTCGCTCGGCCAGGTGCTGCAGCCCGAGGACACGGTGTGGGCGCACGACTATCACCTGATCCCGCTGGGCCGCCTGTTGCGCCAGCGGGGCTTCACGGGTCCGCTGGGCTTCTTCCTGCACGTGCCGTTCGTGCCGCCCTCGATGCTGGAGGCGATGCCGGTGGCGCGCGAGCTGGTGGCCGATCTCTGCGCCTACGACGTCATCGGCTTCCAGACCGAGGAGCATGCGCGCGACTTCCGCGACTGCGCGCAACGGCTGCTCGGCGCCATGGTCGATGGCGAATGGGTGCGGCTGAACGGGCGACGCATGCGCGCCTTCGCCGATCCGATCGGCATCGACGCCCAGGCCTTCGCCGAGGAGGCGGAGCGGGCGGCGCACGACAAGCTCGTGCATCGCGTCTCGGGCAGCCTGTCGGGCCGCCTGCTGGCCGTCGGCGTCGATCGTATGGACTATTCCAAGGGCCTGCCCAACCGCTTCGAAGCTTACGGCCGCCTGCTCGAGCGCCATCCCGAGCATCGCCGGCGCATCCACTTCCTGCAGATCTGCCCGCGCTCGCGCGAGGAAGTCGACGAGTATCGCAAGCTGCGCGCCGAGCTCGACCGGCTGACCGGACGCATCAACGGCCGCTTCTCCGAGTTCGACTGGACGCCGCTGCGCTACTCGACGCGGCCGGCGCCGCGCGCGACGCTGGCCGGCCTCTACCGCATCGGCCGCATCGGCGTGGTGACGCCGCTGCGCGACGGCATGAACCTGGTGGCCAAGGAGTTCGTCGCCGCCCAGTCCGACGAAGACCCGGGCGTGCTGGTACTGTCGAAGTTCGCCGGCGCCGCCCAGGAGCTGACCGAGGCGCTGATCGTCAATCCCTTCGATCCCGACGCCATCGCCGACGCCATGCACGCCGCGCTTTCCATGCCGCTCGCCGAGCGTCGCGAGCGTCATGCCGCGCTCAGGGCCAAGGTGTTCCACACCACCGCCGCCACCTATTGCCAGCGTTTCCTCGACGCGCTCCGAGCACCGGCGCGCAGGCTGCAGGCGGCGTAGGGCCCAACCGTCGGTTGGTCGCGGGCGGCAAGGTCATGGGCTAGGCTGCGCCCGCCTGCCCATGAGCATCATCTCGCGCCTCTGCATCTCAGGCTACCGTTCGCTGCGTGACGTCAGGCTCGAGGTCGGCCAGCTCACCGTCGTCACCGGGGCCAACGGCAGCGGCAAGTCGAGCCTCTATCGCGCGCTGCGCCTGCTCGCCGACGTGTCGCAGGGGCGGATCATCCAGTCGCTGGCGATCGAAGGTGGCCTGCAGTCGGCGCTGTTGGCCGGGCCAGAGCAGTTCTCGCGGGCGATGAAGAAGGGCGATCACCCGGTCCAGGGCACTCGGCGCAACAATCCCGTCGGACTGAAGCTCGGCTTCTCGTCGGACGACTATGGTTACGCCATCGATCTTGGCCTGCCGATCCCGGACTCCCGCTGGTTCAACAAGGACCCGGTGATCAAGGCGGAGAGCCTCTGGACAGGCCTCCTCTTGGGACGCGCCAACACCTTTGCCCAGCGCAAGGGGCCGGCGGTCAGCCTGCGCAACCAGGAAGGCGAATGGCGTCTCGCCCACGACCGCCTTGCCTCCTATGACAGCATGCTGACCCATTGCAGCGATCCGCGCGATGCGGCGGAGCTGCTGCAGATGCGCGAGACCCTGCGCGGCTGGCGGTTCTACGACCACTTCCGTACCGACAGCGACGCGCCCGCCCGCCGCCGCCAGGTCGGCACGCGCACGCCGGTGCTGGCGAGCGACGGCGCCGATCTCGCGGCGGCAATCGCCACCATCCAGGAGGTCGGCGAGGACGGCGCGCTGGCAGCGGCGGTCGCCGATGCCTTTGCCGGCGCCTCGGTCGAGGTGCAGGAGAGCGGCGGCTACTTCGAGATCGAGATGCGCCAACACGGCCTGCTGCGCGGCCTGGCGGCGGCCGAACTGTCGGACGGCACGCTGCGCTATCTGCTGCTGGTCGCCGCCCTGCTGTCGCCGCGGCCGCCGACGCTGATGATCCTGAACGAGCCCGAGACCAGCCTGCATCCCGACCTGCTGCCGCCGCTCGCCCGGTTGATCGCCGGCGCCTCGAAGCACACCCAGGTCATCGTCGTCTCGCACGCAGCAGCCCTGGTGTCGGCCCTGGAGAAGGCTGGCGCCAAGCGCATCGTGCTGGAGAAGCAGCTCGGCGAGACGGTCGTGCCGGAGGAGGAACGGCCGCCCTGGAACTGGCCGTCGCGTTAGACGAAAGCCGGCGGATAAACCACGCGGCCTGCGCTGGCCCGCAGCGCGTCCGGCTGCAGCTCGCAGATGATGATGCGATTCGACGTCTCAACGATGCAGCATTCCGCGGGGCGTACGAATCCAGGCTTGTCGAAGAGCTGCGCGGCGCGGGGCTCGCTGTTGTCGAGCTGGTCGCCGACGAGCAGGCGGTGATCGGCCACATTCTGTTCAGCGTGCTCGATGTCACGGTCGATGGCGCCGCCGTACGCGCGCTGGCGATCGCGCCGATATCAGTGAAGCCGGAACGTCAACGCCATGGCATTGCTTCAGCGCGCGCGTATCAGCAAAGGATGCCCATCAGAAAGTCGTCACCATAGGCGCTTGACGCCGTAGCTTTCGAAAGCCTTCTCGTTGGACACCAGCACGAGGTCTTCGACCATTGCTTGAGCGACCAGCATCCTGTCAAACGGGTCACGATGATGGCCGGGAAGCGCTCCCGCGATCTGGCCGTGCGCCACCGAGACTGCCAACGGCGTGAACTGCTGGCTGTCGATATACAGCATGATATCAGTGGCGACGAGCTCCGCCTCAGGCAGCTTGCCGAGCCGATGCTTCGTTGCAATTTCCCAAGCGGAAGCCGCGCTGACGAAGACATCGGAGCCGGATCGATCGATCTCCGTGCGGATCCGCTTCGGCAAGGACGAGTGTCCCGCCAGCCACCATAGAAAGGCGTGCGTATCGAGCAGCAGTCGCACGCCTTACTCCCAACGCTTCAGCTCATCCTCGGGGAGCGGCTCGAAGAACTCGGTACCGATCTTGATCCGCCCTTTCAAGGCGCCGAACTTGCGCTTCGGCTTCGGCCTGGATGTCATCGGAACGATCTTCGCCACCGGATCCTTACCGCGCGCAAGCACGATCTCTTCGCCGGCCTCGGCACGGGCGACGAGCTTCGACAGGTTGGTCTTGGCAGCGTGGATCGTATAGGTCGGCATGGACTCTCATTTAGCTAATGTACTTAGCTAATTCAAGGCCAGCACGCCGGCGAGGTGCCCAACGGTTCAGGAGCCTTGGCGTAGAACGCCGGCGTGTCGCTGAGCTGTACCACCGGCTTCAGATGCCGCAGGCGGCCAAACGCGCCGTCGCTCTCCATGAGATACGGGGCAAGGTCAGCCTCGGGCAGTTCGGCGATGCCCTTGTCGGGCGCCACCGTTCCGAGCCCGGCCAGCCAGTGCGCCACCTGGACCAGCGACACGCGCACCAGCCAGGAGCCGCCCTGTTCGGCGCGGCGGGCGAGCCCGATCATGGCGCCGAGCGCGCCGAGGTAGCCCGCGATGTAGTCCAGCGCCTGGACCGGCAGGTTGCGCGGCTTGGCCAGAGATCCCTGCGTGGCCGAGAGCCCGGTGACGTTCTGCACGATCGAATCGAAGCCGCGCCGGTCGGACCACGGTCCTTCATGGCCGTAGGCGCAAATGCTGACGCAGACGATGCCCGGCCGAAGTGCCGCCACCTTCTCCGGCGAGAAGCCGCGCGCCGCGAGCGTGCCGGGCCGGTACCCCTGCGTGAACACGTCGGCCTCGCGCAGCAGAGCCGTCATGGTCTCGACGCCAGCGGGCTTCGTGAGATCGACCCAGGCACAGCGCTTGCCGTGGCCGGTGTCCATCAAGAGCTCGGTCTGGTAGGGCAGGTGCGGGGCCGCGATGTGCAGCACGTCGGCGCCGTTCTCGGCCAGCACACGGCCGCTGGTCGGTCCCGCCAGCACGCGCGTGAGGTCGAGCACGCGCACGCCGCTCAATGGCCGCGGTCCTTTAGGCAGCGGCCGCGCCGGCGCCTCGCCGATCTTGACGATGTCGATCAGCGGCAGCTTGGCCACGGCGATGCCGTGCGGATGGGCGTTCCATTCCTCGCGGCTGCGCACCAGGCCGCCGACGCAATTGCCGTCGGCGATCGCCTGTTCGATCGCGAGCCCGTCCCACTGCGCGACCGCCTCGGCCAGCGCCTCGCGCGTCTCGGCCTTGGCGCCGGCGATGCGCAAGGCACCGGCGCGATGATGCGGATGGTTGGTGTGCAGGAACATGACGCGGCCATCCCGCGTCGGGTAGTGGCCGGCCAGCGGATCCCACGAAACTGGCCGCTTGCCGTTCTGCAGCACGTAGGTGTTGGAGCGCAGTGACGCCGCAGCGGCATGGCGGTCGATCGTCACCGCCTGCGGCTTGGCGGTCCTGAGCCGCCACAGGTCGGAGACGGCGAGGCCCACGGCGCCCAGCGCCGCCGAGCCTGCATGGGCGATGCGCCAGGGCGTGACGAACACCGGATCGCCGCCGCCGGTAATCGACAGCGCATCGTCGGCGCGCTTGGCCCGCCCCAGCTGGCCCAGGATCTCGTAAACAAGGTCGCTGCTCATGTCTCGGCCATGATCCTCGTCAGTGTCGCCATCAGATCCTGCGGGCAGGTGATGTGCGGATTGTGGCTGGCATCGATCTCGTAATACTTCCAGCTGCTGTCGCTCTTCGCCTTGTCGGCGAACTGGCGGAACAAGTCACCCGGCGCGCTGCGCCTGGCGTAGATGTAGGCCCGCGGTAGCGGCGGCTCGCGCGAGGTGAGCCGCAGCCTCTGCTCGAAGGTCTTGATCGGCTGCGAGCGCCGCCGCGGCGTTGCCCAGGCGACATCCTCGGGCGCGGTGTCGGCCGGCATCGGGTTGGGCGGGATGCGCCAACCGGCGCCTTCGCCCATCGCCTTGCCGCGCATGGCCTCTGCGACATCCGGTCCGACCAGGTCGAAAAGGCTCTGCCCGTCCTCGGGCGCGAAGGCGTCGATATACACGACGCGTGCGATGCGCCGCCGCGCCTTGTCGGCCACGCCGGTCGCCACCATGCCGCCGTAGGAGTGGCCCAGCAGGGTGACGCCCTTCAGGTCTTCGCAGTCGAGGACGGCGGCCACGTCGTTGATGTGGGTGCTGAGGTCGATCTCGTGATGGGCGAGGTGGGCCCTCTCGCCCAGCCCCGTATAGGTCGGTGAGAAGAAGTCGTGGCCGGCCGCGGCAAACAGGGGCCGCATCTTCTTCCAGGCCCAGGCGGCCGACCAGGCGCCGTGCGCCAGAACGATCGTAGCCATGCACTGCTCCTAGAAAGCTGGCGGAGGCGGTCGTTGGATGCTATTACGAATTACTCGCAATGACTTCCAAACCAACCATAGCATTGGGCGACGCCCAGGTGGGCTTTCGTGGCCGCATTCATCAACTGGTGGTGAACGGCCACGGCGCCGCCACCGGCCTGTCCGGCGCGGAGTTGGAGCGCCGGCTGCTCGAATTGGGCTTCGTCGAAGGTGCCGTCGTGGAGCTGCTGCACCAGGGCCTGTTCGGCGGCGATCCCATCGCGGTTCGCGTGGCCGACGCCACCATCGCCCTGCGGCGCCGTGAGGCCATGGCGATCCTCGTGGAGACGGTCCAGCCGGCATGAACACGAGTACGTCGGTCGTCGCGCTGGTCGGCAATCCAAACTGCGGCAAGACGGCCCTGTTCAACGCCCTCACCGGCAGCCGGCAGAAGGTCGCGAACTATCCGGGCGTCACGGTCGAGAAGAAGGTCGGCCCGCTGACGACACCGGCGGGGCGGTCGATCCAGGTGGTCGATCTACCCGGCACCTATTCGCTGCGCGCCCGCTCGCCCGACGAGGAGATCACGCGCGACGTCGTGCTGGGCCGCCTGCAGACCGAGGTCGTGCCCGACCTGATCGTCTGCGTCGCCGATGCCTCGAACCTGCGGCTGGCGCTGAGACTGGCACTCGAGCTGAAGCGGGTCGGCCGGCCGGTGATGCTGTCGCTCAACATGATGGACATCGCCCGCAAGCGCGGCATCGAGATCGACGTCGATCGCCTATCTCGCGAGCTCGGCTTGCCCGTCGTGGAATCGGTGGCCGTACGACGCGGCGGCACCGACGCGCTGCTGGCCGAGATCGATCGCCGGCTCGACAAGGCGACCGCGGTGGGCGAGTCCAACTGGCATCCGCCCGACGCCGGCGCGCTGCGCGTCGGCCAGCGCGAGGCCGATCGGCTGCTGGCGGCCGCGGTGCGCGGCCCCGGCCAGCGCGACACGCTGACCGCGCGGGTCGACTCCGTGCTGCTGCATCCCGTGATCGGGCTCGTCGTGCTGCTGGTGATCCTGTTCGTGATGTTCCAGGCGGTATTTGCCTGGGCGCGCCCGGCGATGGAGCTGATCCAGGCCGGCTTCGATTGGCTGGGCGCCCAGGTCGGCGAGGCGCCGCTGCCCGATCTGTTGCAGAGCTTCCTCAAGGACGGCCTGATCGGCGGCGTCGGCGCCGTCATCGTCTTCCTGCCGCAGATCGTCATCCTGTTCTTCTTCATCCTCGTGCTCGAGGACCTGGGCTACATGGCGCGCGCGGCGTTCCTGATGGATCGGATCATGGGCGGCGCGGGGCTGCACGGTCGTGCCTTCATCCCGCTGCTGTCGTCCTTCGCCTGCGCCATCCCCGGCATCATGTCGACCCGCGTCATCGACGACCGGCGCGACCGGCTCACCACCATCCTGGTGGCGCCGCTGATGACCTGCTCGGCGCGCATTCCGGTCTACACCCTGATCATCGGCGCCTTCATCCCTGATCGCGAGGTCTGGGGCTTCGTGGGCCTGCAGGGCCTGGTGATGTTCGGCCTCTACGCCACCGGCATCGCCGGCGCGCTCGCCGTGTCGTTCGTGGTGAAGCGCATCATCTGGCGCGACCGGCCGGGCGAGCCCTTCATGCTGGAGCTGCCCGACTACAAGATGCCGCGCGCCCGCAGTCTCGCGATCGGCCTGTGGACGCGGGCAATGATGTTCCTCAAGCGCGCCGGCACGACCATCGCCTCGATGATGGTGCTGATCTGGCTGCTCGCTTCCTTTCCGCGGCCGCCGGCCGGCGCCACCGAGCCTGCGATCACCTACAGCCTCGCCGCCTGGATCGGCTCGGCGATCCAGCCGCTCACCGCGCCGCTTGGCTTCAACTGGCAGATCAACGTCGCGCTGATCCCGGGCATGGCGGCGCGCGAGGTCGCAGTCGGCTCGCTCGGCACCATCTATGCCATCGCCGGCGGCAAGGAGGCGGCCGACCAGATCGGACAGGCGCTGGTCGCCCATTGGAGCCTCGGCACTGCGCTGGCGCTGCTCGCCTGGTACGTGTTCGCGCCGCAATGCGCCTCGACGCTCGCCGTCATCCGTCGCGAGACCGGCGGCTGGAAATGGATGTGGGTCACCTTCGCCTACATGCTGGCGCTGGCCTACGCCGCGTCGCTTGCCACCTACCAGATCGCCCGCGCCCTTGGTGCCGGCTGATTGGGGTGCGGGCTGAGTTACTTCACCCCCACGTCATAGAGCTCGATCGCCCGCCGCGGCTCCGGCGGCAGCGAGCGCCATTCCGCGGGGTCGACCATCGTGCCGTGCGCGCGCACCCAGCGTTCGAAGTCGCGGGTGCGCCGGTTGGTCGCCAGCGCCACGTAGCGCACCTCGCCGCGTTCGACCGCGCGCGCGAAGGCCTCGACGCTCATCGCCGGGTCGTTGCCGAAGAAGCCACCGAACGCCATCACCGGCTGGCCGGTGCGGATGATGACCGGTGCGGCAAGCAAGGCATTGGGCGTGGCCACCAGGAAGCGCGCGCCGCCACGATGTGCCTGCAGGAAGGCGATCAGCTTGGGATCGTCGGTCAACGCCGGCCAGTTGCGCGACAGCAGCGGGCCGCGCCCGTCGTTCATGCCGAGCCATCGCGGGAGGCTGGCCGACGGCAAAGAGAGGTTTCCGGGTGCGAAGACTGCGCTCAGCGCCCACAGCCCGGGCAAGATCATCAGCGCGACACCGCCGATCACGGCCGGCGGCCGCTTGCCGCGCCAGAAGGCGGCGATGCCGGCCAGCAGCGCCACCGCCGGGAAGCCCATCCAGATCGACGCCCAGCCCAGCGTGGCGCCGGCGAGGTAGGCCTGCCACAGGGCGGTGAGGCCGACGCCCACGGCGAGATGGGCCGAGCCGCGCCGCCACAATTCGAAGCAGCCGATCCCGGCCAGCGCCGCCAGCGGCGGCCCCACGGTCGCGAGGTAATAGGCATGGAAGACGCCGCCCGCCGCGCTGTAGACCACGGCGTAGGTGAGCGCCCACACGCTCCATAGCGCCACGATGGCAGGGCGGCGTCGCCAGGCGAACACCGCGCCCAGCACCGCGAACGGCAGCATCCAGGCGAACTGCATGGCAAGCCGCGGCGTGGCGAGCCGCAGCGGACCGATCGGCACGTTGTCGTAGGCGGCGAGGCCCGCCGCCCCGACCGGCGTCGGCGGCGCATCGCGCACGAAGCGCTCCAGCCCGTTGTGCTTCACGATCAGCTCGAGCATGGAGTTGTCGTTGCTGCTGCCGACATAGGGACGGCTGGCCTTGGGCGTGAGATCGAAGGCGACGGCCCAGGACAGCGACACCACGGCGAGCGTGACGCCCGCCGCCATCATCCACAGCAGCCGTCGGCCCCAACCGAGTGAACCGGCGAGCAGCCAGGCCACCAGCAGGGCGGGACCGCAGACCAGCGCGGCCAGCATCTTGGTGTTGAAGGCGATGCCCAGCAGCGCCATCGCCACCACCAGCGACAGCCCGCGGCCGCGCAGCGCCACCGTCGCCGCCAGCAGCAGGAAGAATACCAGCCAGGCATCGGTGTTGTTCGACCGGTCGACGGCGACGCCGATCGGCATGATCGCCAGCAGCAGCGCCGCCACGATGGCGGCCGGCGCGCCGAGCGGCCGCACCAGGCGGTAGAGCAGCGCCACCGAGGCGATGCCGGCCAGCGCCTGCGGCAGATGGATCGACCAGCCGCTGTAGCCCAGCAGCTTGGCGAACACGGTCTGGATCCAGAAGGCGACCGGCGGCTTGTCGAGGGAGATGAAGCCCGCCGGATCGAAGGCGTTGTAGAAGAAGAGCCAGGCGCCCTGCAGCATGCTGCGCACGCCGGCGGCGTAGTAGGGGGTGCCGAACCCGTTGTCGCCGAGCCGCACCAGCCGGAGGACGGCCGCGAGCACCAGCACCGCGGCGAAGGCCGCCCATTCGATGCGTTGTCTGTTCGTCCGGTCCGCCAATCGCCTCCCCTGAAGGGTCTACGCAGGATAAGGCAGGCTCATCCCGGGCGAGCGGTGGATTTCGTCAGCGGTTGTCGAGGTCCCCAAACTTCATCAAATCTTGATGTCGGAGATCGAGTCGATGAATGCTTGATCATCCGCCTCAGTTGGACTCGCTGCGGCCAAGCGGGACTGACGGCTTGCCTCCTCTGCAAATTCAGGAGAGGTGACGTCCGGCACCGAGATCTGGATTGGCTGCGGGTCCTCCCGACGCAATCGGGCATGATCTGCTGTGACCTTGGCCCGAGGGGGCTGGCGCTTGGACCGGTTGCGCATTGGGTATCGCTCCTAGGCTTCGCTAGCCTAGGCAACCCTTCGTTCCGTTCAAGATGGCAAGGGTCCGCGGAAGACGAAGAAGGCGCCGGCGCAGATGAAGGCGAAGCCCACCAGGTGATTCAAGGTGATGCGCTCGCCGAGATAGAGCACCGAGAACAGGGCGAACACGGTGAGCGTGATCATCTCCTGCATGGTCTTGAGCTCGGCTGCCGAATAGACGGTGTGGCCCCAGCGGTTGGCGGGCACGGCGAAGCAGTACTCGATGAAGGCGATGCCCCAGCTCGCGATCACCACGAGCCACAACGGCCGATCGGTGAACTTCAGGTGCCCGTACCAGGCGAAGGTCATGAAGACGTTGGAGAACAGCAGCAGGACGATGGGGGCGACGGCCGGGGGCAGCCAGGTCATGGGCAAACTACTCCGCTTTGATACCGAGTTTCTTGATCAGGGGGACGACCAGCTTCTCCTCCTGGTCGAGCATGGCTGCAAGCTCCTGCGGCGTGCTGGATTTGGTCTCGGCGGTGAGGTCGGCGAACTTCTGGATCACGGCCGGGTCGCTGAGCGTCGTCACCATGGCGGCATTGAGCCTGGCCAGGATATCCGGCGGCAGTTTGGCCGGAGCGAACAGGCCCGTGTAGGTCGAGAAGGTGAAATTCTCGAGCCCTTTGACGCCCGATTCCTTCATGGTCGGCACGTCGGGCAATTGCGGCATGCGCTTGCCGGACGACACGGCGATGGCGCGCATCTTCCCTGCCTTGATATGACCGATGGCGGCATTGACCTGGTCGACCTGCGCCGGCACCTGGCCCGCGATCAGGTCGAGATGCGCCTGCCCGCTCCCCTTGTAATGGACCAGCGTGTACTTGGTTCCTGTCGCCTCGCCGATCAGTTCGATGGCGATGTGGTTGGTGGTGCCGACGCCGGAATCGGCGACGGTGAACTTGCCGTCCTTTCCGAGCGCAATGAAGTCGGCCAGCGTCTTGATCGGCGAATTGGTTGGCACGATCAGCACGGCCGGCACCGCCTGGATGTGGCTGATCGGCTGGAAGGCGGTGCGCCAGTCGTACGGCGCGTTGCCGTAGATCGCCGGCACTGCCACGAGCGAGTTGGCCGAGACCAGGAGGTTGTAGCCGTCGGGAGCGGAGCGGGCGATGACGTCGCTGCCGATCATGCCGGACGCGCCGGCCTTGTTCTCGACCAGGACGTTGACGCCCAGCACGTCCCTGAGCTTATCGGCAACGATGCGCGCCGTGACGTCGATGTTCCCGCCCGGCGCATAGGGCGCCATGATGCGGATCGGCTTGTCGGGGTATTTGTCCTGGGCCTGGGCGGCGGCGGGACCCGCGAGCAATGCCAGAACGCCCACCCACGCCATCAACGAACGCATCGTGCTCCTCCCTCTCCGCAATTCATGTTCCTCCCCCCTAGCGGGCAGGGTGATTGCATATGGCCAAATTCCCCGTCATCCCGAGCGGAGCCGCCCGAAG
>Ga0065178_100600_pt1 | contig 27727 bp, 25 predicted proteins | sample FECB22metaG_FD_59210 | JGI IMG/M metagenome (GOLD analysis project Ga0065178, IMG submission 59210) | Cyanobacterial communities from the Joint Genome Institute, California, USA - FECB-22 (version 2) (version 2) | ecosystem: Environmental > Aquatic > Thermal springs > Hot (42-90C) > Microbial...
GCGCCCCCTGCACGCCGTTGATCATCGCCACACCGGCCGCGCCGATCGATGCCGCGAGCACCATCGGACCGAAGTCGCCGGTGTCGACGAGCGCGAACAGCGGGAAGGCCCATGCGCCGGCGACCACGCAGCCGACGACGAACACCGGCTTGCGACCGAAGCGGTCGGCGAGCACGCCGGTCAGCGGCACCATCACGACCCAGATCAGGGCCGCGATGACGATCACCGAGAGCATGGTCGCGTTGCTGAGCCCCAGCTCCGTCGTGCCGTAGGACAGCAGGTAGACCAGGATGAGATAGCCGAGCGCGGGCCCTGCGATCATCGCGACCGCCCCGAGCGCGACCTCCCGCGGGGAGGTCGAGAAGATCTCGACGATCGGTGCCCGGCGCACGTCTCCCCGGGCCTTGGCGGCCGCGAACTCCGGGCTCTCCGCGGCCTTCGCGCGCAGCGCCGCACCGAGACCCACGATGACGATGGCCAGCAGGAACGGGATCCGCCATCCCCAGGTGTCGAACGACTCCGCCGGCACGAGCGCCTGCACGACGAGGAACACCAGGGTCGACAGGACGATGCCGAGCGGAAGGCCCATCATCGGGAAGGAGCCGTAGAGCGCACGCCGCCGGGCGGGTGCGTGCTCGAACGACATCAGCACGGCGCCGCCGAGCTCGCCTCCGACGGCGAACCCCTGGACGAACCGGAGGAACACCAGCAGCGCCGGGGCGAGCACGCCGATCGAGGCGTAGTTGGGGAGCAGCCCGATGAGCGCGGTCGCCACTCCCATCAACAGCAGCGAGATCATCAGCATGTGCTTGCGGCCGACCCGGTCGCCGTAGTGGCCCATCACGACGCCACCGAGCGGACGCGCCAGGAAGCCGACCGCGAAGGTGGCGAACGCGGCGAGGGTGGCCGCGACCGGGGATTCGCTCGGGAAGAACTGCGGGCCCAGCACCAGAGCGGCGGCGGTGCCGTAGATGAAGAAGTCGTAGTACTCGATCGTGGTGCCGACCAGGGACACCGTTGCGATCTTCGGTGCGGACCACCGTCCGCCCTCGACCGCATCCTTTCCCGTCCCAGGTGCTGTCATGGCCACTCCTCGTCGAGTCGAGATCGGATGTGCACGGTTCCGGCGCGCTCGGTCAGGCGGCGCTCGGCAGGACGACGGGTTTCATCCCGCCCGTCCGCACCGAGTCGAGCGCCGCGTCCACGCGGTCGAGCGGGAAGGGATCGCCGAGAACAGCCGGGAAGTCGAAGCGGTCCCGATGCCGTTCCAGGAACGCGAACGCCCGGTGATAGTGGGAGATGTCGGCGGAGACGGTCCCGACGACCGAGACCTGCCGGAGATTGAACGTGGTCGCCGGGACGAGGCTCGGCCGCGGATCGGCGGCGCCGACGACGACGATCCGGCCACCGCGACGAACCAGGTCGACGGCCTCGGTGAAGGCGTCGGCCACGCCGGCGCACTCGACGACGACGTCGGCGCCGCGCCCGTCGGTGTGCGCGCGGACCGTCTCGAGCCGCTCCTCGGCGCTGGTGGCGCTCAGGTCGACCGCCCGGGTGGCACCCCATCGGGACGCGACGTCCAGCCGGCCGGCGGGCGCGCCGAACGCGAGGACCTGCCCCGCACCGGCCGCGACCGCGCACGCCTGCGCGTAGAGCCCGACCGGCCCCACCCCCTGGATCACGACGGTGTCCGACGAGTGCAGCGGCCCGAGCGCCTCGAAGGCATGGATCGCGGTGCGCAGGGCGCAGGTCGCCGACGCCGCGAGCGGTGCGGGGAGCGACTCGGGGACGAGCACGGTCCGGCAGCGCGGCCGCACGTAGCAGTACCGGGAGAACCCGCCGGTCAGGTACGGCGCGGTGTCCGAGGGCCCCCAGCCGTACATCATCCGGTTCGCGCACAGCGTCGGCTGCTTGGCGACCGTGCACCAGTAGCACCGGTCGCACCAGGCGTAGGCCCAGGCGATCCGGTCGCCCTCCCGCAGCGGGCGGCCGAGCGAGTCGGTCCGCCGGTCCCGTCCGCGGGCGACCACACGCCCGACGATCTCGTGCCCCGGCACCAGGGGGACCTGGGCGAAGCCGGGGCCGGCGAGGTCGCCGTCGGCGATGTGCACGTCGGTGCCGCACAGCGTCGCGGCCTCGACCTCGACCAGCAGCGCGTCGTCCTCCAGCGGAGGTACGGGCAGTTCACGGATCTCGGTCGGCCCACCGAACGCGGGCAGCACGGCGGCCGGTGACGTCCTGGGATAGGTCATGACGCCCTTCCTCCGGTGAACCCGTCGGACGGCTGCTCGGCCGTCCGCATCCGGCCGGGTGCCGGGGACGCAGCACTGCCGGTCACCCCACGGTCGACCAGAACCAGCTCGATAAGTACGTATACCAACTATTTCGCGCCGAACGTACGTCCCCTCCGCGGACGAGTCAAGACTGGTCGTCGGCGGGCACTCCCGGTGCCGACAACCCGAGCATCGTGACCGAACCATCCGTACACGGTTTATCGGCGCGGACCGGATCCTCATCGCGGTCGGCGTGCTCCGACGGCTCCTGGGGAACGCGACATCCGCCGGACCGCTGTGGCCCGGGCGATCGGGACGACCGGCGCGTGATGCTCTCGGATGAGCGTCGTCGCACTCCCTCCATCAGACGTCACCGACGATTCCGCGACAGCGAGGGCACCGATGGCCCGCACTACTGTGCTCATATGAGCGCGCTCGACTGGGGTCCGGCCCACCGGCTGCAGGTCGCCGAGATCGCCGACCGGTACTTCCGGCGGCAGCAGACGAAGGTGACGATCGCCGCCGAGACCGGGCTCAGCCGGTTCCGGGTGGCGCGCCTGCTGGAGGCCGCGCAGGAGCGGGGGATCGTCCGCGTCGCGATCGACCCGGGCGCCGATCTCGACGCCGCCCGGTCGGCGCGGCTCGGCGCCGCCTACGGGCTGCGGCGGGCGCTCGTCACGGCCGAGGGCCCGGCCCGGACGGCGCCGGACCGGGTCGCCGCGCTGGGCGCGGACCTGCTGTGCGAGACCGTGCGGCCCGGCGACGTGCTCGGACTGGCCTGGTCCCGGACGGTCAACGACGTCGTCGGGCACCTGCACCGGCTCGCCCGCTGCACGGTCGTCCAGCTGTGCGGCGCCTACTCGCTGCCGTGGCGGCGGGACGGATCGGCCACCGCGGTGTTCCGGGCGGCCGCGCTCTGCGGCGGTGAGGCGTACCCGATCTACGCCCCGCTCGTGCTCCCCGACCCGGAGACCGCCCGCACCCTGCGCGAGCAGCCGGGCGTCGCCGACGCCTACGCCCGCTTCGGCGAGCTCGGCACCGCCGTCGTCGGGATCGGCGCCTGGCGCGACGGCGGCTCGACCGTGCACAACGTGCTCAGCACGCAGGAGCGCAGGCGGCTCGGCGGGCGCGGGGCGTGCGGCGAGATCGTCGGGCTGCTCGTCGATCCGGACGGCCGGGTGCTCGACACCGGGCTGTCCCGGCACCTGGTCGCGATCGGGGAGGCCCAGCTGCGCGCGGCGGGCGAGGTCGTCGCGCTGGTCCGGGACCCGGAGCGGGCCGCGGCCACCGACGCGGTGCTCCGGTCCGGCCTGGTGCACACGCTGGTCTGCGACGCCGCGACGGCCGACGCGCTGCTCGGACACGCCGGGGAGCCGCTCGCACCCCGGTGACGGATCCGTCCGGTTCGGGCAGGCTGTCCCCGACCACAAGGATGTGGACACCGGTAACGGAGGGGTCGATGACGAGCGGACGCCCACGCGAGGACTTCCTGCCCACCGAGAAGGACGAGCAGGGGGCGCAGGCGTCCAACGCCGGCCGGTTCCTGCTGCTGCTGTTCGCCGCGAACACCTTCAACTTCTACGACCGGGCCATCCCGGCGATCGTCGCCGAGCCGATCAAGCTCGAGTTCGGATTGTCCGACCTGCAGATCGGGGTGCTCGCGGCGGCGTTCACCGTCGTCTACGCGCTGTTCGGGCTGCCGCTGGGCAGGCTGGCCGACAACCGGTCCCGGGCGAGGATCATGGGCTGGGGCATCGTCGCCTGGAGCCTGCTGACCGCGGCCAGCGGCGCCGCCTGGAACTACGTCTCGCTGCTGCTGATGCGGGTCGGGGTAGGCATCGGCGAGGCGAGCTACGCCCCGGCCGCCAACTCGACGATCGCCGACCTCTACCCGGCCCACAAGCGCGCCCGCGCGTTCGGCCTGTTCCAGCTGGGCCTGCCGGTCGGGCTGATCCTGGCGTACTTCTCGGTCGGCGCGATCACCGAGGCGTTCGACTCGTGGCGGGCCCCGTTCGTGCTGGCGGCGATCCCCGGCCTGCTGATCGCGATCGGCTTCTTCCTGGTCCGCGAGCCGCGCCGGGGCGCGTCGGAGAAGATCGCGGCGCCCACCACCGCGGAGAAGGTCGACCGGCCGTTCCGGCGGATCCTCGCGGTGCCGACGATGTGGTGCCTGATCATCGCCGGGATCGGCGCCAACCTGGCCGCCTACTCGGTCAACACGTTCACCGTCCCGCTGTTCCAGCGCTACTTCGGCGTCTCGCTCACCACCGCCGCGGTGCTGACCGGCGTCGTCGTCGGGATCACCGGCCTGATCGGGCTGCTGGTCGGCGGCTGGGTGTCCGACCGGGCGGCCGGGCGGTCCACCGGGGCCCGGGTCATGGTCGGTGCGGTCGCGACGCTGCTGTCGGTGCCGCTCACCTGGACCGCGCTGACCCTGGGCCCGGACGCGACCGGGCTGTTCGTGCTGCTGTTCGGCGCCGGCTGGCTGCTGCAGTACCTGTACTACACCTCCGCCTACCCGGCGGTCGCCGACGTCGTCCCGCCGCGGCTGCGGTCCACCGCGACGGCCGTCTTCTTCGCCGCCTTCTACCTGCTGGGCGGCGCGATCGGCCCGGTCATCGCGGGTGCGCTGTCCGACTCGTTCGCCGCGACCGCGCTGGCCGCCGGGGCCGGGGAGGCCGAGGCGGCGGCGACCGGGCTGCGCCAGGCGCTCGCCGTGATCGTCCCGATCTCGATGGCGATCACCGCGGTCGGGCTGTTCCTGGCGGCGTCCCGGGTGGGCCGCGACAACGCCGCGATGAAGGCCGCGGTGGAGGCGGGCTGACCGGAGTCAACCCCCTTGCCCCAGCGCTTCCGGGACACTCGTCACACCTGCGTCACAGCGTGAACGGAGGTCATCCGGCGTTGAATGGATACGACCGTACGTTTTCAGGACAGTCACACCGCCGGTCGCCCGGTTAGCGTCGGCGGACGGGTGCAGGCACCGCCGCCGGCACCGGAGGGAGAGGCAGCGATGTCCGTGATCGAGCCGGTGACCGCCGGTGAACAGCTCCGCCAGGCCTTCGGCTGCTTCCCGTCCGGCGTGACGGCGGTGTGCGCGGAGGTCGACGGTGTCCCGGTCGGGCTGGCCGCGAGCTCGTTCACCTCGGTCTCGATCGAGCCGCCGCTGGTGTCGGTGTGCATGCAGCACAGCTCCACCACGTGGCCGAAGCTGCGCGGGCTCCCCCGGCTCGGGCTCAGCGTCCTCGCCGAGGGCCAGGACGACGCCTGCGGCCGGCTGGCCAGCAAGAAGGGCGACCGGTTCGCCGGCACCCCGACCACGGTCGCCCCCGACGGCGCACTGTTCGTCGACGGCGCGACGCTCTGGCTGGACTGCACCGTCCACGCCGAGGTCCCCAGCGGCGACCACGACATCATCCTGCTGAACGTGCACGGGATCCGTGCCGATCCGGCGACCCCTCCCCTGGTCTTCCACGGCAGCCGTTTCCGGCGCCTGGCCGCGATCTGACACCGGAGCCCCCCGTGCACCCGCTCGACACCGTCTCCCCCGGCACCGATCCCGCCGAAGCCCGCGTGCGCGCCGCGCTCGTCGCGATCGCCGCAGGTCAGCCCGTCGTCGTCGTGGACGACGCCGACCGCGAGGACGAGGGCGACCTGATCTTCGCCGCCGCGCTCGCCACCCCCGCGCTGGTCGCCTTCACCGTGCGGCACACCTCGGGATTCATCTGTGTCGCCCTGCCCGACGACGAGTGCGACCGGCTCGACCTCCCGCCGATGCACCATCGCGACGGCGACCGGTTCAGCACCGCCTACCGGGTCACCGTGGACCGGGCCGGCACCGGGACCGGGATCTCGGCGACCGCCCGGGCAGCGACGATCGCGGCGCTCGCGGCGCCGACGTCGGTCCCGCGCGACTTCGTCCGGCCCGGGCACGTGGTGCCGCTGCGGGCCCGCCCCGGCGGCGTGCTGACCCGGCCCGGGCACACCGAGTCCGCAGTGGACCTGGCCCGGCTCGCCGGGCTGCCGCCGGCCGGCGCGCTCTGCGAGATCGTCTCCACCGAGCGGCCCGGCACGATGGCCCGCGGCGCGGAGCTGAACCGCTTCGCCGACGAGCACGGCCTGGCGCTGGTGTCGGTGGACGACATCATCCGGTACCGGCTGCGCACCGAGGCGCAGGTCGAGCGGGTCGTCACCACCGCGCTGCCGACCGAGCACGGCCACTTCCGGGCCGTCGGGTACCGGGCCACCGACGGCGCCGAGCACGTCGCGCTGCTGGCCGGCGAGCTCGACGACGTCACCGAGGACACCCCGGTGCACGTGCATGTCGAGTGCCTCAGCGGCGACGTGCTGCGGGCCAGCTCCTGCGACTGCGGGCGGTCGCTCACCGAGGCGATGGCCCGGTTCGCCGCCGAGGGTCGCGGGATCATCACCTACCTGCGCCCGGTCGGCGGGGTGCGGGCCTGCGGCCTGCAGTCCGATCCGGCCGTCACCGGCCGGGACGGGCGGCTCCCGATCGTCGCCGAGTGGATCCTGGCCGACCTGCGGTCGCGGTCCGGCGCCCCGGTCGTCACCGGGCCGGTGCGGCGGCTCGCCGGCTGACCCCCGGCGCGGGCGTCCGGTCAGCCGGGCGGTTCGATCCCCGCGTCGTGCACCAGCAGCGCCACCTGGACCCGGTTGTTCAGGTCCAGTTTGGTCAGGATCGCCGACACGTGCGTCTTGACGGTCGCGAGGCTGATGTGGTGCCGCGCGGCGATCTCGGCGTTGGACCGCCCGGCGCCCAGCTCCAGCGCGACGGCCCGCTCCCGGTCGGCGAGCAGCCCCAGCCGCCGGCGCGCGGTCTCCCGCGCGCTGTCGCGGGTGGACCCGGCGACGTGGTCGATCAGCCGCCGGGTCACCTGCGGCGAGAGCACCGGGCGGCCCTGCGCGGCGTGCCGGACGGCGAGCACCAGCTCGTCCGGCGGGGTGTCCTTCAGCAGGAACCCGGCCGCACCGGCGCGCAGCGCGCGCAGCACGTGCTCGTCGGCGTCGAAGGTGGTGAGCACGACGACCTGCGGCGCCCCCGGGTGCCGGCGCAGCGTCTCGGTCGCGGTGAGCCCGTCGGTGCCGGGCATCCGGATGTCCATCAGCACCACGTGCGGCGCGTGCCGCCGGGCCAGCTCGATCGCCTCGGCGCCGTCGCCCGCCTCGGCGACCACCCGCAGATCGGGCGCACCGCGCAGCATCATGGTGAGTCCGAACCGGACGACCGGGTCGTCGTCGACGACGAGCACGTCGATGGTCGGCCCGGCACCGTCGGTCACGGCGGCCACGGTAGCCGCATCCCGACCCGCCAGCCGCCCGAGCCGTTCGGCCCGTGCTCGAGCGCGCCGCCGACCAGCGTGGCCCGCTCGGCGAGGCCGCGCAGGCCCGCGCCGGAGCCGGCCGGCGCGGCCGGAGCCGGACCGGTGGGCGCGCCGTTCTCCACCTCGGCCTCGATCCGGTCGCCGGGTGCGCCGGTGATGCGCACGACGACCGGGGCGCCGGGGGCGTGCCTGCGGGCGTTGGTCAGGCTCTCCTGGACGAACCGGTAGAGGGTGCGGCCCGCGGTCGCCGGGACCGGCCGTCCCCCGGTCGTCACACCGTGCTCGTCGTGCAGCTCGACCGGCGTCCCGGCGCGGACGGTCTCGCCGACCAGCTCACCGATGTCCCCGACGTCGGGCAGCGGGACCTCGCCGACCGGGGCGCGCAGCACGCCGATCACCTCGCGCAGGTCCTGCAGGGCGCGGTGCGCGTTCTCCCGGATCACGTCCGCGGCCCGGGCGGCCTCCTCCGCCGAGGCGCCCCGGTGGTAGGCGAGCGCCCCCGCGTGCACGCTGAGCAGGGACAACCGGTGCCCGAGGGCGTCGTGCATCTCCCGGGCGAGGGTCTCGCGCGCCTCGTGCTGGGCGCGCTCGGAGCGCAGCGCGGCCTCGATCTCGGCGGCGGCGGCCCGCTCGCGCAACGACTCGATGAGCTCGTGTCTGCTGCGGACCAGCATGCCCCACCCGACCACGGCCGCGTGCACGGTGACCAGCAGCACGACCAGCGCCCACAGCGGCACCGCCGGTTCCGGGCGCAGCACGAAGTACAGGCCCAGCGCGAGCAGGCTCGCCAGCGCGGTGGCCGCCGCCGTCCGGGTGGGGCAGCGGCTCGCCACGGTGAACACCGCGGCCAGCGCCGCGATCGACGCCACCTCCGAGAACGTGGACAGGACGATCAGCACCGTGGCGACGTGCAGCGGGTGGCGCCGCCGCCACCACAGGCCGAGACAGCCGAGCAGCCCGATCGCCATGTCCGCGTAGACCAGGGCGGGCGGCACCGCTCCCGGGACCGCCAGCCGCAGGGCCGCCGCGTACAGCCCGACCAGCGCGCAGAGCACGATCAGCGCGACGTCGGTGACCCGTGGCCGCCAGGCGCCGCGCCGTCGGTCCGGATCCGGTTCCACGGCGCCGAGCCTAGGCCGCGCGGCCGGGCCGGTTCCTCCGTCGCACGGCTCTCGGCACTCCGACTTCGGTCGGAACGGCCTCGCCGCTCAGCCGATCCGTGGTACCCGGCGGCGCCCCTACCGTCGGCGCCATGTCCGGCTCGACGTTCCTCCGCACGCAGGCCCCGCCACCGGGATGGCCGGAGACCGTCGTCGCGCTGGTGATCGCGGGGGTGGTCGCCTTCCGGGTGCCGCCGCTGCTCGCGCAGCACCAGATCGCGCTCGGTCCCGTGCTGCACGACCTGGTCCTGGTGGCGCTCCCCGGGGTCGCCGGGCTGGCCGGTTTCGCCGCGGCCGCGCGGGTCCGGGTCCGCCCGTGGGCGGCCTTCGGGCTGGTCCGGACGACCCGGGACCAGCTCGTCGTCGCGGCCACCGCCGGCCTGGTCTGCTCGTTCGTCTCGATCGGGGTGGCCGCCGCGCTCGGTCCGGGACCCGCCGCCGGTGCCGGCGGGCTCCCGGCCGCGGCGGCGCTGCTGCTGGTGGTGCTCGTCGTGCCGGTGGGGCAGGAGCTGCTGTTCCGCGGGATCGTCACGACGGTCCTGCTGCGCCACGGCGCCGTGGCCGGGGTGCTGGGCAGCGCGCTGGTGTTCGCCGCCGCGCACGGCCCGACGCCCGCCGCCGTGACCGCGCTGGTCCTCGGCCTGGTCACCGCGGAACTGCGCCGGCGCAGCGGATCGCTGTGGCCGGCCGTCACGGCGCACGCCGTCCACAACCTCGTCATGACCGTTGCGGTCCTGGCGTCCACCGGCGCGGCCTGAGCGGGCCGCCCACCTGCGTTCATGATCCGCGTTTCGGGAGTGTGGGGGCGCTGTCGCGGCACGAGGACTCCCGAAACAGGGATCATGAACCTGCGCCGCCGGCGCCGGGGACGGCTGCTCAGGTGCCGGAGATCGCCAGGGTGCGGGTGACCCCGTCGGTCCCGTCGAACATCAGCTGCGTCGCCGTCGACGGGATCTCGAACGCGAGCTTGCCGACGTAGGTGCGCCCCGGCTTGCGGTCGTACGCGTACGGCAGCTGCTCGTCGTAGCCGAAGCACTGGTCCCCGACGAAGGCGTCGGAGGCCTGGCGGGTGACACCCGAGGAGTCGAGCCACTCGATCCCGGAGCCGCTCGCCCACGAGTCGTTCTCGCTGTAGATCGAGCCGGTCACCAGGCGCACGTCCAGGATCAGGTACGACGAGCAGCGACTGACCCCGGTGATCGTCACGTCGAGGGCGTTCTCGGTCCCTCCGTAGTTCACCGAGAACGGAGTCCCGGTCGTGACCGGGACCTCGGCGGGCGGCATCGGCTCGGCCGCCGTGGCCCCGGCCTCCGGCACCCACGCCATCGGATCGGCCGCGGGGATCTCCGTGCGGAGGACGTCGCAGTAGGTCTCGACGGTCGCGATCCGGTCGGAGTGCTCGGTGCGTGCCGCCTCGAGTGCACCGGGGAACGAGCACAGCATCCGACCGGCCGCGATCATCTGCTGGTCGGACACGGCGGCGTTCTCGGTGTCGCTCATGCCGGCACGCATCTCGGACACGAACCCCTGCTCGGTGTGCGGGGTCGCGCAGGCGGTCAGGACCCCGGCGGCGAGGGTGACGCCGACGGCGGTGGCTGCGAGGGTTCGGGCGATCGAGTTCATGGCTGCGGTCCCTGCGTGTCAGGTGGGGCGGCGGTCGCCGCGCTCGCCGATGTGATCGAGGGGCCGTTCGCCTCGTTACGGGCCGCCGAACAGCGTCGTCACTATTGATGAGCATGTCCCGCAAATGCGCGCCGGCACCCGGGCCCGACCCCCGACCGAGCCGCGCTCGCCGGAGTAGACGAATTGTCTACTCCTCGCTAGCGTCTCGGAACATGACCGCTCCCGCCCCGCGCCCGGTGTCGTTGTCGATGACGCTCGACTTCGACCCACCGTTCGACGGCGATCCCCGAGCCCTGATCGACGGCGTCATCGAGGAGTTCGCACCGGGCGCCGCACCCGGGGCAGGCACCTGGTCCCTCACCGGGCCGTATTCCACCGTCGACCTGCTGGTGCCGTTCCATCCCCCGGCCGCCCGCACGGGGCACACCAGGGTTCCGCACCTGCTCACCGAGCTGGCCGCCGCGGCCGAGCGGCACCTCGGCCCCGAGGGCGAGGGCTGGCACGTCGCGGCGATGGAGTGCCTCACCGTCGCCGCGATGGATCGTCGACTCGCGATCCGCCGATTCCCCGACGTCGTCGGCATCGAGGAGATCTGCGAGATCGGCGGGGTCAAGCGAGCGATGGCGTACCGCTACATGAAACGCGACGAGTTCCCGGCCCCGGTACGCCGCGGCATCTACTTCCGCGCCGCCGTCGAACAGTTCTTCGCCGACCTGCGCGGCGAGCACCGCCTGCTCGACATCCCGGAAGGACACCTCCCGCAGTGCCGGACCTGCGGCTGCATGGCCTGGTGCCACGACTCGCGCACCGGCCGGCCCGCCACCGGAGACCGGTGCCACGGCGGGGTGGTGCGGGACGGCCGTCCGACCACGTGCGACTGCCCGACCGGATACCGCGAGCTCACGGCGTGACGGCCACCCGCCCGTGGGAATGAGCGCGGCGGCGATGCCGACGACCGGACCGGCCCGCGCCCCACGGGCCCAACCGTCGGCCACCCGGAGGACCAGACCGCGCAACTCCTCCCCCGCGGCCTGCAGCGGCGCGAGCAGCAGGGGCGCGACCAGCAGCCCGATCACGGTCCCGGGTCGGTCGATCCGCTTCGCGACCGAGCCCCGAGGCACCGCTGCTCCGCCACCAGCACCTCTCCGCCGACCCGCCCCCAGGTTCATGATCCCTGTTTCGGGAGTCCTCGTGCCGCGACAGCGCTCCCACACTCCCGAAACAGGGATCATGGACGGAGGGCCGCAGGCCGCCCACCCGCATCCAGGACCTGGCGCCGCCCGCTGCCCGCTGTAGATCCGTAACCGTTGCGCGGCCGAGTCGTTGTGGGGGGACGGGCATCACGCACGTGCCCGTCCCCCGCCCGGCCGACACGCGACGACCCCGGACCCCGGTCGTCCCCCGCGCCGGGCCTGCACGAGGAGACCTCGTGTTCCACGGATTCACCAAGAAGTTCCTGCACGACTCGATCGAGCGCAGCTCCGAGAACGCGATGGACCGTCGCCGGTTCCTCCGGGCCGCCGGGCTGACCGGCGCCGGTGTCGCCGGCCTGGGCGTCCTGGGTGCCGGCGTCGCGTCGGCCTCCGACGGTGGCCTGCTCGGCGGCGTCCTCGGCGGCTCCGGATCCGGCTCCGGGAGCGAGTCCCAGGTGTCGGACGCCGCGGTGCTCAACTTCGCGCTCAACCTGGAGTACCTGGAGGCCGAGTTCTACCTGCGCGCGGTCACCGGTGCCGGCCTGGCCGACTCCCAGATCGACGGCCGCGGCGAGCTCGGCGGGGTCACCGGCGGCTACCAGGTCGCCTTCGAGACCAAGATCGGCCGCCAGTACGCCGAGGAGATCGCCCAGGACGAGCGGGCGCACGTCGACTTCCTGCGGGCCGCCCTCGGCGACGCGAAGGTCTCCCGGCCGGCGATCGACCTGCAGGACGCCTTCACCGCCGCGGCCACCGCGGCCGGCGTGATCAAGCCGGGCCAGACCTTCGACCCGTTCAAGGACGAGACGAGCTTCCTGCTCGGCGCCTTCATCTTCGAGGACGTCGGCGTCACCGCCTACAAGGGCGCGGCGCCGCTGATCGACAACAAGACGTTCCTGGAGGCGGCGGCCGGCATCCTCGCCGTCGAGGCCTACCACGCCGGCCTGGTCCGCACGCTGCTGCTGCAGGGCGGCACCGCCGACGTCGTCGGGCAGATCTCCGACGCCCGCGACTCGCTCGACGGCCCGTCCGATCTCGACCAGGGAATCGTGGACCGCAACGGCAACGCCAACATCGTGCCGGCCGACGAGAACTCGATCGCCTTCTCGCGCACCCCGGGCCAGGTCCTCAACATCGCCTACCTGAACCCCGACTCGGTCACCTCCGGCGGGTTCTTCCCGGCCGGGGTGAACGGCGAGGTCAACACCAGCGACGCGAACGGCTGAGTCCGCGCGGGTCCCGCACACCGAATCGCCTGTTCCGAAGGAGACGCCGATGGGCGCCATGAGTCCCACCCACTGGTTGATCGTCATCGCCGTGTTCGTGCTGCTGTTCGGCGCGAAGAAGCTGCCGGAGCTGGCGAGGTCGCTCGGCCAGTCCACCCGGGTGCTCAAGGGCGAGATGCGGGGCCTGCGCGACGACGAGGCGGCCCGCTCCGGCGAGCTGCCCGCCGCCGAGCGGACGGACACCGGCCGCGAGCCGACGTCCGCCCGGACCGTGCCCACCGAGGTCTGACCCGGCTGCACGCCCGGGATGCCCCGCCGCCCGCTCCGGGCGGCGGGGCATCCGTGCGTCCGGGGCCTACTCGGGCGTGAACTCGGCCGGGCCGATCCGCCGGTCCACGACGGCCGCCGCGACCTCGCTCAGCGAGTGCCCGCCGCGACGGGCGTGTGCACGCAGCAGCCCGAAGGCGTCGTCGATGCCCAGGCCGGTCTGCGCCGAGAGGACCCCCTTGGCCTGCTCGATCGGGATCCGGCTGCGCAACGCGTCCTGCAGCTGCCTGCGCTCCAGGTCGATCCGGTCGAGCTCGGCCGCGTAGCCGATCGCACCGCCCGTCGCACCGGCCAGCAGATCGGCGGCGCGCAGGTCCGGGACGGTGTCCCGCCCGCCGAGCAGCAGCAGCGCCCCGACGGTCGTCCCGGAGCCGGACCGGATCGGGAGCGCCCACGCCCCCGTGACACCGGCCGTCACCGCCTTCGCCACGAACGCCAGCCAGCGCAGGCGTTCGCGGGTCAGGTCCGCACACAGGACGGGGCGGCCGCTGCGCGCGGCCTCCCCGCCGGGGCCCTGGCCGAAGGCGGCGGGGACCGCCCCGCACGGGCCGTCGGGTCCGGCGGAGGCGACACCGTGCACGGCGCCCTCGGAGATCAGCGCGGCACCGGCGGTCACCCCGAGGAGCAGGTGCGCGGTCTCGGCCAGCCTGCCGAGGGCGGGTGCGGGATCCCGGGCGTCCGTCGTGGCCAGCGCGAGCGTCGCCGCCGCGACGTCCAGGGCGCTCGAGTCCTCCATTCACAGACATTCGGTCGCCGTGGACCTCCGGTTCTCCCCCGCCCGGCACATCCGCCGTTCAGCGCGCCCCGACCGGACTGTCCAGCCGCAGCAGCCCGCCGGCCCCGGGCAGGTCGACCGGCAGGTCCAGGCTGCGCAGCAGCGTGAACGCGCCCGCCGTCGCCGCGGAGAGCACCGGCAGTCCCAGCTCGTCCTCGGCGCGCTGGACCAGATCCAGCGACGGCATCTGCACGCAGGCGGAGAGCACCAGCGCGTCGGCCCCGGTGAGGTCCAGCGACCGCGCGGCACCGAGCACCCGGTCCCCGGCGATGCAGCCGACCTCGGCGTTGTCGCCGACCTCCAGCGCACGCCAGTCGGCGACCGTGAACCCCTCCGCCTCCAGGTAGCCGACGACGAGCTCGGCGACCGGCCGCAGGTAGGGCATCACCAGCGCGATCCGGGACGCGCCGAGCGCGGTCAGCGCGGTGACCAGCGCACCGGCGCTGGAGGTGACCCGGGCCGCGAGTCCCCGGTCGGCGAGCTGATCGACCACGGCCCGTTCGACGTGGTCGTGCTCGCCGCGCCCGTCGGTGTGCCCCTGGGCCATCAGCGCGACCAGGCAGGCGTAGAGCACGGCGTCGATCCCGGCGTCGGCGATCTCGTCGACGCACCGGCCGCGCTGGGCGTTCATCGCGCGCAGCTCCTCCGGTGAGACCGTGTGCATCCGCATCCGGCTCGCGTGGAACGAGAACGTGGCGCCGGCGTGCCGGCCGAGCAGCGCCGGCATCTCGGTCTCGACGGTGACGTTGGAGCTGGGCACGACGAGCCCGATCCGGTGGTGCGGGACTGCCGGTGCGGTCATCTCTCCTCCTCGGGGATCCGCGTCGGACAGCACCCTGCCTCGAATTGACGGTACAGTCAATATTTCGACGGTCAGGAACCGATCCCGACCATCCCCGCGGACAGCGGCAGGATCGTCACGAGCAGCAGGAACCCGAGCAGGTTCAGCACCAGCCCGGTGCGCACCATGCTGAGGATCGGCACGCAGCCCGTCCCGTAGACGATCGCGTTCTGCGGCGTCGCGATCGGCAGCATGTAGCTGAACGACGCGGCGAAGGTCGCCGCGAGAGCGGGCAGCACCGGATCCACGCCGGCCGCGGCGGCGAGCGGCACCACGATCGGTACGACGACGGCGGCCGTCGCGGTGTTGCTCGTCGTCTCCGAGATCAGCAGCGCGACGAGCACCGAGACCGCGGTGATCGCGAAGACGCTGGACACGCCCATCGTGGCGAACAGGCCCTGCCCGATCGTCTCGGCCAGCCCGCTCTGGTTGAGCATGGCGCCGAACACCAGGCCGGCCCCGAAGAGCAGGATCGTGCCCCAGTCGATCCGGGCGGCGTCCGACCAGGAGATCGTCGCCTCCCGGCGGGCCCAGTTGGTGGGCAGCACGAACAGCAGCGAGGCTCCCAGCACGGCCACGACGCCCTCGTTCAACCGTGAGTCGACGGCCTCGTAGATCGCGGACTCCGAGCCGGCGATGCCGCCGACGACCGAGGGCAGCAGCCACAGCGACACCGTCACACCGAACGCGACGACGGTGTTCCACTCTGCCCGCGTCATCGGGCCCTGCTCGGCCCGGCGTTCGGCGATGTACTCGGCGACGCCCTCGATCCGGCGCACCTCGGGCTTGTTCACCAGCAGCACGACGACGGCCAGAACCACGAACATCGACGCGGCCAGCGGTGCGGCGGCGAGCACCCACTGGGCGAAGCTGATCCGCTCCCCGGTCATCTCCTCGATCAGCCCGCGGCCGATCAGGTTGGGCGGCGTCGCGACCGGGCTGAGCAGGCCGCCGACGCCGGCGCCGTAGGCCAGCATCAGCAGCAGCGCCGCGGAGAGCCGCAGGCGGGTCGGGTCGAAGTCCGGCTTCACCAGGCCGCGGTCCTGCATCAGGGTGGCGATGACGGCGAGGATGCCCAGCGCCGTCGGCACCAGCATGGCGACCGTCGCGGTGTTCGAGACGAAGAACGACAGCCCGCAGGTCACCAGCCCGAACGCGACGATGATCCGCACCGTGGAGCTGCCGACGCCGGGCAGCGCGAGCACGAAGTAGGCGACCCGGCGGGCCACGCCGTGCTTGAGCATCGACTGGGCGAGGATGAAGGCGCCGATGAAGGTGAACACCGTCGTCGAGCCGAACGGGGCGAGTACGTCCGCCGCGGGAGCCGCTCCGACCAGCACCAGCGCGGCGACGCCGATCAGGCCGCCCACCGGGATCGGCACGGACTCGCAGAACCAGAGCACGATCACGCCGGTGAGCACGGCGGCGATCGCCTGCTGGTCCGGATCGAGCGGCAGCGGGGCGAACCACATGAGCAGGGCGGCGAGCGGTGCGACGAACAGTCCGGCGGTGCGCCTGCCCCGTTCGAACCGCAGCTCCGCGGGCGACAGCTGCTGCTCGCCCAGGCTGCGGTAGGCGCCACCCTTGAGCAGGACGGCGTTCACGTCGGTGCGGGCCGGCGGGACCCGCTCCCCGCTCCCGGTCACTGCGGCCATAACGAACTCCCTCGGTCGTGTGGGATCACTGTGGTAGCCCGTCACTCATGGGTCCAACGCATCTTTCCTCTGGCTCGCATAGGCTCTGCCTATGGGAAATCCGCTGGACACCCGCCAGCTGGTGTACTTCCTCGGCGTCGTCGACCACGGCGGGTTCGGCCGGGCGGCGGAGGCGCTGCACGTCTCCCAGCCGTCGCTGTCGCAGGCGATCAAGCAGCTGGAGCGGCAGCTGGACACCGACCTGTTCCACCGGGTCGGGCGCGGTGTGCAGCTGACCGAGCCGGGCCGCCAGCTGGTCGGCCCGGCCCGGCGGGTGCTGCGTGATCTGGAGACCGCGCGGGCGGCGGTGCTGTCCACCCGGGAGCTGGAGCGCGGCACGGTGGAGATCGTCTCGATGCCCTCGCCCGGGATCGAGCCGCTGACCACGCTGATCCGGGCGTTCCACGAACGGCATCCGGCGATGACGACGACGGTCGCCGCCGCGTTCACCCCCGGGGAGGTGGTGCACGCGGTGCACTCGGGCTCCGCCGAGATCGGCCTGCTGGGCGCGTCCGGCCGGCCGCACACCGGCGAGCTGGTCGTCCTCCCGCTGGAGCGGCAGCCGTTCGTGCTCATCTCCCCGCCGGGAACGACCCCCGACACGCCCGTCTCCCGGTCCGACCTGGCCGGGCTGGACGTGGTCATCTCACACCGCGGGAGCCTGATGCGGCAGATGATCGACGACGTGCTCGCCGCCGGGGCGCCGGTGCGCGTCGTCGCCGAGGTCGCCCACCGCACGTCGCTGCTCCCGCTGGTGCTGGCCGGCGTCGGGCACTCCGTGGTGCCCGAGTCGTGGCGGGAGCTGGCACTGCGGGCGGGCTGCACCGTGCGGCGGATCGAGCCGCAGTCCTGTCTGGACGTGGCGCTGGTGCACCGGCCGGACGGGTTGACGCCCGGGGCGCGCGCGTTCGCCGATCTCGCCGCGGCGCACGTCGCCACCGACCCGGCGGACGGGTGAGCGCGGTCCGGCCCGGCGGGCCGGACCGGGCGTCACCGCGTCACAGCGCCAGGTTGTCGATCAGTGCCTCGACGACCCGGTCGGTGGAGGCGTCGCCGCCGACGTCGCGGGTCAGGATCCCGGCGCCGGTGGTCGCCTCGATCGACTTCTGCAGCCGCGCGGCCTCGTCGGGCAGCCCGAAGTGCTCGAGCATCAGCGCGGCGCTGCCGACGGCGCCGATCGGGTTCGCCAGGCCCCGGCCCGCGATGTCCGGGGCGGATCCGTGCACCGGCTCGAACATCGACGGGAACCGGCGCTCCGGGTTGAGGTTCGCCGAGGCGGCGAGGCCGAGGCTCCCGGCGAGCGCCGAGCCCAGGTCGGAGAGGATATCGGCGTTGAGGTTCGACGCGACGACCACCGACAGGTCCTCGGGGTGCAGCACGAACTTGGCCGACATGGCGTCGACGAGCACGCTCTCGGTCTCCACGTCGGGGTAGTCCTGCGCGACGCGCTCGAACGTCTCGTCCCACAGCACCATGCCGTACTGCTGGGCGTTGCTCTTGGTCACCGACGACACCTTGCGGCGGGCCCTGGTCGACGCCAGCTCGAAGGCGAACCGGATGATCCGCTCGCACCCCGCCTCGGTGAACAGCGCGGTCTGCAGCGCGACCTCGTTGCCCGGCCCGCGGCCGGACAGGTTCCGGCCACCGAACCCGGCGTACTCGCCCTCGCTGTTCTCCCGGACGACCACCCAGTCCAGCTCGGTGGTGTCGGCCTTGCGCAGCGGCGAGACGACGCCCGGGTGGAAGTGCACCGGGCGGACGTTGGCCCACTGGTCGAAGTTCTGGCAGATCTTCAGCCGCAGGCCCCACAGGCTGATGTGGTCCGGGACGGTCGGCCAGCCGACCGCGCCGAAGTAGAGGGCGTCGAAGTCCTTCAGGGTTTCCAGGCCGTCGTCGTCCATCATCCGGCCGGTGCGCTCGTAGTGCCCGCACCCCCACGGGAACTCGGTCCAGGAGAACGCGAAACGGCCCTCCGAGCGCTGCGCCAGCGCGTCCAGCACGGCCCGGCCCGCGACGACGACCTCCTTCCCGACCCCGTCGGCGGGGATCGCGGCGATCCGGAAGGTGTGTGGGGAGCCGGTCGGCTGGCTGGTCATCGGTGACACTCCTTCGTCGGATCTCGGGCTCCGGCCAGTGAAGCCGCGGCCCGCCGGACCGGTCCAATACCGGCTGCCGATGTGGCCGATAGGGACCGCCTATCCGTGGAGGATGGGCCCCGGTGCGGCGTCGCGGCCGGCCCGGGGCCAGGGGTGAGCAGCCCGTCCACCGTGGTCGCACTCACCCCGATCCCTCCCTCGGGTCACCTCCCGTGACCGCCTCATCACAATTGACGAGGGGGAGGAATACGACGTAACGGACCGTCGACGTGAAACCGATGCCCTGTGCGACAGGCCCTCGCGCCCGGGGGCAGCACCGCGAGGAGGCCCCGCCTTGAGCATCAACGACCGCGTCTACGAGCTGGCGACCAAGGTCCGTCAGCAGAAGGCCGCCATCGAGACCGAAGAGGCGACCAAGAACGCGTTCGTGATGCCCTTCATCGGCACCGTCCTGGGGTACGACGTCTTCAACCCGTCCGAGGTGATCCCCGAGTTCACCGCCGACGTCGGCGTCAAGAAGGGCGAGAAGATCGACTACGCCCTGGTGCACGGTGGCCAGGTGCAGATCCTCGTCGAGGCCAAGAAGGTCGGCCAGCCGCTCAGGCTCGAGCACTCGTCGCAGCTGTTCCGGTACTTCGCGGTCACCAACGCCCGGGTCGCGGTGCTGACCAACGGCGAGGTCTACGAGTTCTACACCGATCTCGACGCCCCCAACAAGATGGACGCCAAGCCGTTCCTCGTCCTCGACCTGGCCGCCGTCGACGTCACCCTGCTACCCGAGCTCGCGAAGCTGACCAGGGAGTCCTTCGACCTCGACTCGGTGATCAACGCCGCCGGCGAGCTCAAGTACATCGGTCAGATCAAGCGTGCCCTCGCCACGGAGTTCCGCACCCCCAGCACCGACTGGATCAAGTTCTTCGCCTCTCGGGTCTACGAGAAGAACGTGACCTCCAAGGTCCGCGAACAGTTCGAGACACTCGTCCCCAAGGCTGCCACGCAGTTCCTCAACGAACAGGTCAACGCACGGCTCAAGACCGCGCTCGGCGACGACGCCGCGGCATCCCTCCCGGCGTCGGCCGAACCGGCGCCGGCCACCGCCGTCGATGTCGAGGACGCCGCCCCGGCCGACGAGACCGAGGAGACCAGGTCGACCCGGCTCGTGGTCACCACCGACGAGGAGATCGAGGGCTTCCAGATCGTGCGCGCGATCGTCTGCAGCGAGGTCGCGGTGGAACGGGTCGCGGCGCGCGACACCCAGACCTACTTCGGCGTGCTCCTCGACGACAACAACCGCAGGCCGATCGCCCGGCTCTGGTTCAACCGTGCGCAGAAGTACCTCGGCGTGTTCGACGAGAACAAGAGCGAGACACGCCTTCCCATCGACTCGCCGCAGGACATCTACCACCACGCCGACGCGCTCCGGAAGACGGTCGCGTTCTACCTGAGCTGAGCGGCAGGACGGGCCCGGGGTCTAGCCGAGCCGGGAGGATTCCGCGACACCGCGCCGGCCGCCGTAGGTCAGGTACCGCAGCAGGGTCTCCGCCGGCCCCCGCCGCCCGGCCCGCCCCAGCACGTCGGCGACGACGACGGTGCCGATCCAGGTCGCGACGGCGACCGCGGCGGCCGTCGCCGCACCCAGCCGGCCACCGAGGTCGAGCAGCGACGGCTCGGTCATCACCAGCCACACCGGCGACTGGGCGAGGTAGCAGGTCATGGACCGGCGGCCGCAGGCCACCAGCGCGGTCGTCACCGGGCCGCGCCGGTCCCCGATCCGGCCGGCGACGAGCGCGATGACCGCCATGAACGCGAGCCCGCCCGCGATGCCGGTCACGGCGAACACCGCCACCGCGAGGGCGCCGACCGCGGCGCTGCCCGGGCTCCACAGACCGACGGCCTGCAGCGCGACCGGCTGCGCCCCCAGCACGGCGACCGGGAACCCGATCACCGCGACCCGGCGCAGCAGCGGCACCCGGCGGGCGTCCTCCAGCAGGCGCTGCCGGCCGGCCCAGATCCCGAGCAGCACCGACGGCGCCACCGCCAGTGCGGCGACCGGCAGCACCGGCAGCGCCATCGCGCGCAGCGCCGCGCTGTCGAGGAGGGTCGGCCCGACCGGCAGCGGCACGTCGGCACCGGCCGCGAACTGGAGCGCGGTGGCGGCGAGCACGCCGACCACCAGTGTCACCCCGGTGACCACCCACAACCGGCGGCCCGGCCAGCTCACCGCACCGGCGAACATCACCGCGAACGCGCCGTAGGCGCCGATGACGTCACCGGCGTAGAGCAGCACCACGTGCGCGACGCCGAACACGACCAGCCAGATCCCGCGCCGGCGGATCAGCCGCCGGGCCCCGGCCGGGTCGCCGTCGGGCCCGGTCAGCCGCCGGGTCATCTGGACCAGGCCGTAGCCGAACAGCAGCCCGAACAGCGGCGCGGCCCGGCCGTCCACGAAGGACGTCAGCAGCCACTGCACGGCGACGTCGGCCGGGCCGCCCCCGGCGGGAGTGGTCAGCGAGTTGCCGCCCGCGTGCAGCATCCGCGAGTGCGCGAGCGCGATGAGCAGCAGCATCACCCCCCGCGCGAGGTCCGGGGCGAGCAGGCGTTCCGAGGCCGGCGTCGGCGCGGTCACGCCGCGAGGTCCTGACATGGGCCGGACGGTAGGGCGGCCGGCCGGTGCCGCGGATCGGCCGGGCGGCCCGAGCGCGTCCGACCGAAGTCGGGGTCGCCCGAGCCGTCGGACGGAGCTGATCCGGGCCGGGTCAGAGCGTCATGTCGATGACGACCCTGCCGGACGCGCGCTGCGACTCCACCAGCGCCTCGGCCGCCCGCGGTTCTCCCGTCACCGTCGCGACGCCAGGAGCTGACGCCGGTGTCAGGTGCTCGCGGATGTGACGCGCGGAGCGTCGGGTCCGATCCGGGGCCCCCGATCGGCAGGCGCCGTGTCGTCCGCCCAGATCAGGAGGGCGACAGCAACCGCATGACCACCCGGGGGAACCCGCCGGACACCCCCGACGTCGGCGACGCCATGGTGAACCCGGCCGCCTCGAACAGCGCCCGGGTGCCGACGTAGGCCATCGTCAGGTCGACCTTGCGCCCGCCGTTGTCGACCGGGTAGCCCTCCACCGCGGGCGCGCCGTGCCCGCGGGCGAACGCCACCGCGCCGTCGAGCAGGGCGTGCGCGATCCCGCGGCCGCGGTGCCCGGCGCGGACCCGGAAGCACCACACCGACCAGACGTCGAGATCGTCGATCCGCGGGATCGTGCGGGACCGGGCGAACGGCAGCTCCGCCCGCGGGGCGACCGCGGCCCAGCCGACGACGTCGTCGCCGTCGTAGGCGAGCACGCCGGGCGCCGGCTCGCGTCCGGTGAGCTCCCGGACGTACTCCCCGCGGGCCCGCCCCACCAGCGACCGGTGCTGCGCCGCCGGGAGCCGGTGCGACAGGCACCAGCAGACGCTCGCGTCCGGGTTCTTCCGCGGACCGAGCAGGGTCGCGACGTCGTCGAACGAGACCGCCGGGCGGACGTCGAAGGGCACCCGGCGAGGATAGGCGTCCGGCCCGGACCCGGCCCGCCGCGACGCGGGACGGTCCGGGCCGCCGGCCTCACTCCGCCCCGTGACCAACCGGGTCGAGCACGTCGGCGAGCCCCATCCGGGTGAGCAACCGGGCCCGCTGCGCCACCGACACCGCACTCACCGGCTCGTCGCCGAAGTCGGAGAAGTCCACCGAGGTGCGGTACGGCCGGCTCCCCCGCGGCAGGCCGACGACCCGGGCGATCTCGTCCGCGACGGCCTGCACGTCCTGCTCCACCCCGGCCGGGAACAGCCCTTCGGTCGCTTCGCCGTTGCGCGCCAGGGTCTCGCCGTAGAGCTCCCGGTAGGCGTCGGCGACCTGCTCGTCGCGCGGCGCGGCGGCGTTCGGGAAGTGCTCCGTGCCCTCGGTGAACGGCCCCGGCGCGACGATCGAGGTCTCGATCCCGTACCGGGCCACCTCCACCGCGACCGACTCGGCGAACGAGTCGAACGCCGCCTTCGCCGCGGTGTAGGGCGCCAGGAACGGCGGGACGACGAAGCTGGTGCCGCTGCCGACCCAGACCAGCAGGCCGGACCGCTGCCGGCGCATGACCGGCAGCACCGCGCGGTTCACCCGCAGCGCACCGACCGCATTGGTGTCGAACGCGCTCAGCACCTGTTCCGGATCGAACGCCTCGGTGATCCCGACGTACAGGTGCGCGGCGTTGTGCACGACCACGTCCAGACCGCCGGACCGTTCGACGACCTGCCCGACGGCCGCGGCCGCCGACGCCTCGTCCAGCACGTCGAGCTCCACCACCCGCAGGTCGTGGCCGTGCTCGCCGGCCCAGCCCTCGAGGTCGGCCGCCCGCGTGCGGTTGCGTCCGCGCGGATCCCGCATCGACGCGTACACCGTGTGCCCGCGGGCGGCGAGGGTGCGTGCGGCCAACCTGCCCATCCCGGTTCCGGAACCGGTGATCAGTACCCGAGCCATCGTGGTGGCCCTCCTTCTTCTCGTGCGGGGGTCCTCAGACCATTCCGCCGTTGACGTAGAGCACCTGGCCGTTGATCCAGCGGCCCGCTCCCGCGAGCAGCGAGACGACCTCGGCGATGTCGCCGGGCGTGCCGAGCCGCTCCAGCGGGTTGAGCTTCGCCATCCGGGCGACGACCTCGTCGGACTTGCCGTCGAGGAACAGCTCGGTCGCGGTCGGACCGGGTGCGACCGCGTTGACGGTGATGTCCCGGCCGCGCAGCTCCTTGGCCAGGATGAGGCTGAGCGCGTCGACCGCGCCCTTCGACGCGGCGTACGCGGCGTAGGTCTCCAGCGCGAGCTTCTTCACCGAGGTGGAGAAGTTGACGATCGCGCCACCCGGCCTGACCTGCCGGGCCGCGAGCTGGTCCACCACGAAGGTGCCGCGGACGTTCGTGCGGTGCATGCGGTCGAAGGCGTCGAGATCGAAGTCGGCCAGCGGGCCGAGGATCATCACCCCGGCGGCGTTCACCACGACGTCGACCCCGCCGAACCGCTCGGTGGCCTCGTCGAACAGCGCCGCGACCGACGTCTCGTCGGCGACGTCGACCCGGACCGCGTGCGCCCGGCCGCCCTTCGCCTCGACGGCGGCCACCGTCTCGGCCGCCGACCGGTCGTCGCTGCGGTACCCGACGACGACCGCCAGCCCGTCGGCGCCGAGCCGCTCGGCGACCTCGCGGCCGATCCCGCGCGAGCCCCCGGTCACGATCGCGACGCGGGTCGTCAGATGGTTCTCGGTCATCACATCTCCTTGTTGTCAGCGACCACGCTTCCGTGTGGCCGCTGGCAACGTTACCAACGAAAACAGAAAAGCGGTACCGTTGACCTCATGAACGTGGAGCAGGCACCCCCGGGGCCGGCACGACCGGAGACGGCCGGCCGCCGGGAGGCGATCGAGACGGCCGCCCTGGAACTCCTGGACTCCGAGGGTCCGGACGCCGTCACGACGCGGGCGGTCAGCGCGAAGGCCGGCGTCCGGCCGATGACCATCTACCGGCTCTTCGGCGACATGGACGAGCTGGTCCGGGCCGCCACGGCGCGCGGCTTCGACCGGTACATCGCCGCGAAGCACGATCTCCCGCCGACCGACGACCCGGTCGACGCGCTGCGCGCGGGATGGGACCTGCACGTCGGCTACGGGCTCGACCACCCGCAGGTCTACGCCGTGGCCTACGGCCGGTACACCCCCGGCGTGCCGCAGCCCGCACTGGACGCCGCCGCGCGGATCCTGCGGACCCTCGTCGAACGGGTCGCCGAGGCCGGCCGGTTGACCCAGGACGTGGACCGGGCCGCGCAGGTCATCCACTCGGCAGGCTGCGGGGTGACGCTCACCCTAATGGCGCTGCCCGCCGACCAGCGGGACATGTCCGTCTCGGTGACGTGCCGGGAGGCGGTGCTCGCCGCCGTCACCACCGGCGCCACCCCGCAGTCCGGCCGGGACGTCGCGCGGCACGCGGTCGCGCTGTCCCGGCTGCTGCCCGACGACGCGACGTTCAGCCCCGGCGAGCGGCTGCTGCTCGACGAGTGGCTGGCCCGGCTGTCCTGATCACCGGGTCGCCGGCTGCGGGACGGGCGACTCGCTCGCGCCCGTCCCGGCGACCGGGAACCGGGGCAGCGTGGCCAGCAGCACGGCGGCGAACACGAGGAACCCGAGCGACACGATCAGCGGCAGGCCGTAGCCGCCGGTGGCGGCCCGCAGCTCGGCCAGCAGCAGCGGCCCGGCGCCGATCCCCAGCGTGAACGCCGCGTACAGCATCCCGAAGATCCGGCTGTAGTGCGTGATGCCGTAGTAGCGCGCGGTGATGTAGCCGAGCAGATCGACCTCAGCGCCCAGCGCCAGGCCGATGCCGACCGCGGCGGCCGCCGCGAAGCCGGGCCCGCCGACGAGCAGCACGAGATAGCCGAGCGAGGCGAGCACGAGCACGCCGATCCCGACGTACGGGGCGAAGAACCGGTCCACGAGCAGGCCGACGCCGAGCCGGCCGACGATGATGGCGATGCCGATCAGGCTCGCGGTCGCCGCTGCGGAGCCGGCGTCCACACCGGAGTCGCGCAGCAGCGGCACCAGGTGCGAGGTCATCCCGCCCACCGCCAGCGACAGCGTGAGGAAGACCAGCGACAGCCGGACGAACAGCGAGGTCCGGACCACCGACCAGACCGACCCGCGGATCACCGTCGCCGGGATGCCCGGGCCGGTCGATGCCGGTCCGCCGGCCCGGTCCCCCCGGCCCGGCATCAGCAGCAGCACCAGCAGCGCGCCGACCAGGGTGACGATGCCGAGGATCTGGTATCCGGCCCGCCAGTTCTCGGCGATCGTGGTGCCGAGCAGCCGCGGCGCCAGGAAGGCGACCACGCCGCCACCGGCGAAGGTGATCCCGAGCGCGATGCCGCGCCTGCGGTCGAACCGCTCGTTGATGACCCGGCTGAACGACACCGCGGTCGACGCGGACGCCAGCAGGTACATCGAGGCGAAGACGGCGGCGTACCCGAGGAACGACCCGCCGTTCAGGCTGAGCAGCAGGAACGACGCCGCGAGCGCGACCAGCGACAGCGAGGCCGGTACCCGCGCCCCGAACCGGTCGACGACGACGCCGACCAGCGGGGCGGTCAGGATCAGGATCACCGACCCGATCAGCGGGAGCGAGGTGAGCTCGGCGCGGGTCCAGCCGAACTCGGCCTCGAGCTCGGGGATGAACAGGCCGTTCGTGTAGAACGGCAGCACGACGATGCTGGTGGCCGTGCCGATCGTCGCGGCGCTGAGTGCGCGCCAGTGCCGCCGGAACTCGGACCCTGGTGCAGACGTGTCGACTGTGGACATGTGACGGGGACCCTCTCGACTCTGAACGGGGAACAGCGACGGAATCTCGTGGCGCTACAGGGCCACGAAGACCAGCACGGACAGCACCGGGGCGACGAGGATCATGCTGAAGCCCCAGATCAGCAGGGCGCGGAACAGCCGCGGCGCGCTGCCCTTCGGCGCCGCGGCGACGGTGAGCGCACCGACCGAGGAGAACGGGCTCGCGTCGACCAGCGTCGAGGACAGGCAGATGGCGATCACCAGCCCGACGGCGCCCAGGCCGCCGTCGGCGATCAGCGGGACCGCCAGCACCACCGCGGTGCCGATGGTGGCCGTGCTGGACGCGAAGGCGGACACCAGCGCCGCACCGAAGCAGACCAGCAGGGCCGCGACGACCGGCGAGCCGACACCGGCGAGCCCCTCGGCGACCCGGTCGAAGGTGCCCGCGCGGGTCATCACCGCGATGTAGGTGACGAGCCCGCAGATCAGCAGCAGCACGTTCCAGTTGATGCCGTCCATCGCGTCCGGGCGGGGGAACAGCAGGTGCAGCAGCAGCGCCACGGCCAGCGCGAGCGCACCGAGGTCCAGCTCCAGGGCCACCGAGCCGAGCAGCACGAACAGGAAGCCGGCCAGCGTGGCCGCCACCGCCAGGTCGATCGGCCGGCGCGGCGGCAGGTCGACCGGGTCGAGCGAGCCGCCCCGACCGGCAGAGCCGGCGGAGTCGGCAGAGCCGAGGGGGCCGGCGGAGCCGGCAGAGCCGGCGGGGCCGGCCGGACCGACCGCCGCGGGCACCGGACGGGCCGTCCGCCGCCGGGCCCGCAACCCCTCGAACACGATCACCGACGCCGCCAGCACCAGGTTCGCCGCCAGCACCCCGGCGAACAGCGCCGCCGGCTGCGGTTCGAGCCCGTTGTCCCGCATGCTCTGGTTCGCGATGGCCGCCAGGATGTTCAGCGGCGAGAAGCTGCCGCCGCAGACCCCCAGGATGACCATGAGCCCGGCGACGAACGGGCTGATCCCGCAGGACCGGCCCAGCCGGATCCCGATCGGGGCCAGCATCACGACGGCCACCTGGGCCGGGGCGCCGAAGGCGGTGATCACGGCGGCCCCGGCGAACAGGCCCGTCGGCACCGCGACGGCGCGCCCGCGGACCGCCCGCGCGGCGACGCCGATCACCCACTCCATCGTCCCGTTGCTGTTGGCGACCGAGAACAGGTAGGTCACCCCGAGGATCAGCAGGAACAGCGACGCCGGGAACCCGGCCAGGATCTCGGTCGTGCTCTCCCCCATGGCGAACCCGCCGAGGGCGAAGGCGGCCAGCAGGCCGAGGACCCCGATGTTGGCGCGGGTGGTCGTCCCGAGGACGAACACCGCGACGAGCAGGAGACCGGCGAGCACATCGATGTGCATGGACGTCAACGTCCTTCCTCGACCACTCTGAGTTTGTACGTATACGGAGTGATTGGGAAATCTACGGAGCTTTCACCTGCTCGTCAACGGCCGAACGGAATAGTTGGTGTAGCTACCATGAGTAGTTCCGGGCGGCCGGCGGCCGCCACACCCCGGCCCGCTCCAGATGCGGCAGCACCTCGCGCAGCCGGGCCACCTCGGACGGCGCCCACAGCGGGAAGGTGAGCATGTAGTTCGCCAGGCCGGTGTCGCGATAGGACTGGATCAGCTGCTCGGCGACGTCGGCCGGGCTGCCCACCAGCATGCGCGCCCCGGCCGCCAGGCCGATCCGCCTGGCGACCCGGTCGACGTCGTCACCGAAGTCCTTGCGGTAGGACTGGCTGCCCGCGAGGAAGGTCCGTGCCCAGCCGCGGGCCGCGTCCAGGTCCACCTG
>Ga0065178_100602_pt1 | contig 27702 bp, 15 predicted proteins | sample FECB22metaG_FD_59210 | JGI IMG/M metagenome (GOLD analysis project Ga0065178, IMG submission 59210) | Cyanobacterial communities from the Joint Genome Institute, California, USA - FECB-22 (version 2) (version 2) | ecosystem: Environmental > Aquatic > Thermal springs > Hot (42-90C) > Microbial...
CGAGGGCAACATCGCCGGCCAGGACAGCGCCCAGGCCATCACCGCCGGCGTCCGCATGACCTGGTAGTCACGTCGTCTGCCAAGCCACAGCAAGCGGCAGCGCCCCGCAGATCGAGGCGAGCGGCACGCGGCCCGGCCGAAGCGTCACGTCGCGGTCGTGCAGGCCGAGCGTCAGGCGACCGTCCGGCACCTCGTCCAGGACGACCGCCGTGTCTCGCCATCCATCGGCCACCAGCTCGATGCCGCCCGACACAAGCGGCAGGCGCTGCGCCAGACTCGGCGCCACCACCAGCATCCAGGACTCGCACGTGCAGCGAATGAAGGCGACCATCGCATCGGCCAGCGGCCCTTCCAGTGCCACCGGCCGGTACTCGCCGGTCTCGAACAAGGGCGAGAGACGCCGGCGCAGAGCGAGCACACGCGAGATCAGGGCTTGCTTGATACGTCCGTCACGCCATGCGTCCGCAAGTTCGGTGAGAGGCTGCACAACAAGCCCTTGCTGGCGGGCTGCCCAATCGACGGGCCGGCGGTTGTCGGGATCGACCAGGCTCAGGTCCCACAGCTCGCATCCCTGATAGAGGTCGGGCACGCCGGGCACGGTCATGCGCAGGAGGCACTGCGCCAGGCCGCCCACCGCGCCCGCCGGCGCGATGCGCCGTACCAGGGCGTCGATCTCCTGCAGGAGCGCAGGCGCCGCCGCCTCGGCGACCAGCGCCAGGGTGAACTGCTGCGCCGAGGACTCGTAGGCCTCATCGACGGCCGCCCAGTCGCTTACGAGCTTGGCCTCGCGCAGCGCCTTCTGCTGCCAAGCGACGAGGCGTCCAGCAAAAGCGGCGCCGCCCGCGCGATCGCCAAGCGCCAGGTCGAACGGCCAGGCGCCGACGATGGTCTGCAGCAACATTGCGACGTCGGCCGGCCGTGGCGCGCCATCGTGGCAGAGCGAACGGCTGACCTCGACCCAGCGCGCCTGCAGGCCTGCCCACTCCGACGCCATGCCGCTCAGCACGGCGAGGCGCGCACGCACATCCTCGCCGCGCTTGTGGTCGTGGGTGGCGGTGGCGAGCAGCGCGCGCGGCTCGGCCGCCAACCTCGCCTGCATGCGGCGATGGAAGTCGTCGGCCCCCAGCGCGAAGGTCGCGGCATCGAAGCCGACATCGTTGCGCGACAGGAGGCGGCCGTAGCGATAGAAGCCGGTGTCCTCGACCGCCTTGGCCGCGATGGGCGCGCTCAGCTGCTGGAAGCGCGTGACGGCATGGGCATGACGGCCATTGCCGATCCGCGTGAGCAGGGCCTCGAGCGCCCAGCGATCGGTCGCGAGGCAGGTGCGGCGCGCTCCGGCTGCGGCGCGATCGAGCATGGCACGGTCCGCGGCCGAGAGACGACCCCCCGGTCCATTGGCGTGACCGTAGGTGCGATAGACCGGGAAGTGCGCGAGCAGTTCGCCCAGCACACGGCGCAGCGCAGGCGGCGCCAGCTCACCGCCCGCAAAGGCGTTTGCGCAGGTGTCGAGCTGGGCGCCGAAGCTGCGTGCGAGCACCTCGCGGCGCGCTTGCTCCTCCTCGACGGCGAAGTTCGCGGCCCGGCCGCTCAGCCTCGACCACGCCTCGGCGAGCACGGGTTCGCCGGCCGGATCGTGCTGTAGCGCATTCACCTCGTTCATGAAGTCATAGCCCGTGGTGCCGTCGCAGCGCCAATCGGCCGGGAGGCGCTCGCCGGACAGCAGGATCTTCTCGACGATGAGATAGGCAGAGGGCTTCAGGCGCTCGCGGAGCCTGCGGCAGTAGGCGGCGGGATCGGCGAGGCCGTCGACATGGTCGACCCGCAAGCCGTCGACGATGCCCTCGCGATGCAGCCTGAGCGGCAGGGCGTGGACGGCCTCGAAGGCATCGGGCTCCTGCATGCGCAGGCAGACGAGCTCGTTGACATCGAAGAAGCGCCGCCAGTTCAGGCGATCGCCGGCGCTTCGCCACCAGGCGAGACGCCAGTGCTGACGCTCCAGCAGGTCCGGCAGGCGCATGCCGAGGCTGGCGTTGGCGAGCGGCAGGCGGTTGTCGAAGTAGCGCAAGGTGTCGCATTCGACCGTCAGCTCGCCCTTGGCCAGCACCGTCTCCAGCGGGTCGCCCAGGATGGGGAGCAGCACCCTGTCATCGGCCTGCCAGTCGATGTCGAACCAGCGCGCATGGCGGCTGGACCGGCCGTGGCGCAGGACGTCGGCCCACCAGCCGTTGGCGGCATCGGCCGCCATGTGATTGGGCACGATGTCGAGGATCAGGCCCATTCCGGACCTGCTCAGCGCGTCCGTCAGCGAACGCAGCCCATGCTCGCCGCCTAGTTCGGGATTGACGTGCGTGGCGTCGATCATGTCGTAGCCGTGCTGCGAGCCCGGCCGGGCCGTGGCGATGGGCGAGGCGTAGAGATGGCTGACGCCCAGCTGCGCAAAATAGGGCACCAGCGCCTCGGCGCTGGCGAAGGTGAAGCCGCGATGAAACTGCAGGCGCAGGGTGGCGCGCGGAGTCATCTCTGGCGGTTGCGGGCGATGGTGTCGGCGCGGGCGCGCACGGCCGGCTCTTCGAACAGCTCGCGCGCCAGCGGACGCAGCCGACGGCGCCAGTTCGGATGCTCGTCGATCGTGCCCGGCAGGTTGGGCTGTTCCCGGAGACCCAGCAGGTCCTCGACGGGCGCCAGCATCAGCGGCGCCGGCGATTGCGCGACAAAGCCCAGCGCCGCGTCGACCGCCGGTTCGCTCTGCTCGGCGGGTGGTGGCTCGCCGTCAGCGACCCCGGCGCTGGTGAAGGCGCGCCAGAGGCGCGGCCGGTCACGCTCGCGCTCCTGCTCCTCGGTTGCGCCGGCGAGGCGCAGCGCGCGGCGGGTACGGATATCCTCACCGCTCCACCAGCCCGCCACCGTTGGCAGATCGTGGGTGGTGGTCATGGCGACGGCGTCGCCACGCCATCGCGAGGGATTGCGGAAAGAAAGTCGCGTGCGCTCGAACCACAGTACATCCATGCCGGCGATGCCGGCCCGGCGCAGGCGGTTGCGAAAGCCCGGCGGAACGGTGCCAAGGTCTTCGCCGATCACAACGGCGCCGTGGCGATGGGATTCCAGGGCCAGCAGCGCCAGCAGGTCCTCGAGAGGATAGGCGAGATAGGCGCCCTCGGTCGCGGGCTGGCCCTGCGGGATCAGCCAGAGCCGCATCAATCCCATGACGTGGTCGATGCGCACGCCGCCGGCATGCGCCAGCGCCGCGCGCAGGGTCGCGAGGAAGGGTTCGAAGCCGCGGGCGACCAGCGCGCGCGGCGAGAACGCCGTGAGGCCCCAGTCCTGGCCGTTGGGATTGAAGATATCGGGCGGTGCACCGACCGAGAGGTCCATCAGGAGATCGGAAGCGCGCGCCCAGGCGTGGCTGCCCGCGCGATCCATCCCGATCGCAAGGTCGCTCACAAGGCCGATGCGCATGCCCGCGGCCTTCGCCGCCTGCTGGGCAGCGGCGAAGGAGCGTGCCGTCAGCCATTGCAGGAACATGTGGTAGCGCTCGGGCCCGCCGGCCTGGCGGGCCTCGAATGCAGCATGCTGCACCAACGCCTCGCCGCGCTGTTGGATGAAGGCCTTGAAATCTTGCGTCAGCGGCGTGTCGATCTCGGCAAAATTGTCGAACAGGCGGCGCAGGCGCGCGAACTTGGCGGCGCCCGCCGTCACCCAGTCGATCAGCGGCGCCTGCTCCAGCGCCTCTTCGGACGGGACGACCGTGGCGTCGAAGGTGGCGGCGGGGTCGGCGTAGAGCGGATTGAGGAAGAGCCGGCTCGACGGCGAGTAGGGGCCGGCGCGACCGGGCTCGTGGGCGAACAGGCTGTGCACCGGACTGAGCGCCACCGCGTCGGCGCCATGCTTGGCCGCCGCTTCCGCAAGATCACGCACAGCGCCGGCATCGCCGATGCCACCGTCACCTGTCCGCCGCAAGCTGTAGATCTGAGCGGCCACACCCCACAGGCGCCGGTCCTGGCCAATCGCCCGCAGCGTGACGCAGCGTGGCGGAGCCACAGCCAGCGTCACCTCGCGGTCGGCAAAACGCAGGCGATGATAGCCCGGTAGGCTAATGGCCGGCAGCGCGCCGTCCCGAACGACGATTGATCTGGTCTTGCCATCCTCAAGCAAGAGCTCGGCCGGACCATCGACGTCCATCGGCAAGACAATCGGCTTTCCGATCCGGGCCGTCACCAGCGGCGGCAGGCCGGGTGCGACGTCATCCGAGCCGACAGCGTCAATCAGCCGGCGCAGAGCCTCCGGCCGGACGCGCTGCGCGCGCCCCATGGCGTCGGTCCAGTCAACGGCGAAGCCGGCATTGCGTGCATGGGCGAGGAGCGCGTCCTCGTTCATGCCGTGGGCTCGAGGAAGGCGACGGCGCCCGCCCCATCGAGGCGGCCGGCGCGGGCCTCTTCGCTGGCGCCGGGCCGCGTCTCGAACAGGAGATCACCCGTTGCCGGCTGCAGGACGCCGGCATCGCGGCCAAGATTGCAGACAAGCGTCAGGATCGCGCCATTGCCCAGCCGCCAGCGAGCGGCGACGCAGGCTGGCCCCGCTGCTTCAGCCGAGAGGGACCGGGCACCAACGAGATGCGGGGTCACGGCGGCCGCGCGCAGACCCAAGAGCTTGCGGTACAAGGCGCGACGGGCGCCATCGGCGGCCGCGGGCCGGCTGATTTCGAAGGTTTGCAACGCGTTGGGGTCAGGAATCGCTTCGGTAAAGCGCACGAAGCCCGCGAACTCGCGCCGGCGCCCCTCACGCACGGCGTCGGCCAGCTCACCGTGATGGTCGGTGAAATAGAGGAAGGGCGTGCGGCAGCCATCCTCTTCGCCCATGAAGATCAGGGGGATCTGGGGGCACAGAAGCTGCAGCGCGATCGCCGCGTCGAGCGCTGTCGGCTCGACAAGGCCCGCCAGTCGGTCACCGAATGGACGGTTACCGACTTGATCGTGGTTTTGCAGGAAAAGCACGAAAGCCGTGGGCGAGAGATCGGCACTTGGCTCACCGCGCCGTTTGCCCTTGCGCCAAGCAGACGGTTCGCCCTGATAAGCGAAGCCTTCGGCCAGGCAGCGCGCAAGGCGTTCGGCCGGCCGATCCGCATAGTCGGCATAGTAACCATCGCGTTCGCCGGTTAGCAGCACATGGAGCGCGTGATGCGCATCGTCGTTCCACTGGGCGTCGAAGCCGCGGCGCAAGTGATGGGCCGCGTTGCCGTCGTGCTCCAGCACCAGATGGACGTGACGCCCGGGCTCGACCGTGGCGCGCACCTCGGCTGCCATCTCGTCGAGCCAATCGGGGGCCGCGATGGCATGCACAGCGTCCAGACGCAGCCCGTCGAAGCGGTACTCCATCAGCCAGTAGAGGGCGTTCTCGATGAAGAAGCGGCGGACTTCGGCACGGCGGAAGTCGATCGCCGCCCCCCAAGGCGTGGCGATGTCGCTACGAAAGAAGTCCGAGGCATAAGCGCCGAGGTAGTTACCGTCCGGACCGAAGTGGTTGTAGACGACGTCGAGGAAGACCATCAGGCCAAGCCCATGGGCGGCGTCGACCAGGCTCTTGAGCTCGTCCGGTGTCCCGTAGGCGGCATCAGGCGCGAAGGGCAGCACGCCGTCGTAGCCCCAGTTGCGGTTGCCGGGAAAGTCGTTGACCGGCATCAGCTCGACAGCGGTCACGCCGAGCTCGGCCAGCTGCGGCAGCATGGCCTCCACACCGGGGAAACCGCCCAGAGCGCCTGTATGCAACTCGTATAGTACTGCTTCCTGCCAGCTGCGCCCGCGCCATGCTGGATGACGCCACCGATAGCTGTTCGGATCGATGACGAGGCTGGGATCATGGACGTCACCAGCCTGCGCGCGCGACGCCGGGTCGGGCACGGCGAGCCCGTCATCGAGGCGATAGCGATAGCGCGTGCCCACGCCACACGATGCCTCGACCTCGTACCAGCCGTCAGCGTCGCGGGCCATGGGTAGCCGGACGCGGTCGTCGATCTCCAGCTCGATCTCCTGTCGCCCCGGCGCCCATAACCGAAAGCGCGTACGATCCGCCGCCAACAGCGTCGCACCGAACGGCAGGTCGCGGGCGAATGCGGTCATGCGCGCTATTCCCTTCGGCTGCTCAGGGTCAACACGATGCTGCGGGCGCCGACAACGATCTCTTCGACCTCGAGGTCGCTCTCCTCGGCGTCGGGGTTGGCGGTGTTCAGCAGCAGCCGCGCGGGCAAACCGGGCGGCGGCAGGCGAAAGCGGTGGTCTTCGGCCGTGGCATTGAAGAACGCAGTGAGGATCGAGATCGCGCCGTCGCCGTTGCGGCTCGCGCGGCGCAACGCCAGGCGCTGCTCGCCAGGATCGTTCCAGGAGTCGGTGGAGACCTGCTGGCCGCCGGCGTCGAACCAGGCGATGTCGCCGATGCCGTCGATCACCTTGTCCTGCCCGTGCAGAAAATGGGGCGCCCGTAGCACGGCGTGTCGGCGACGCAGGGCCACGATGCGGGCGACGAACGTCGTCAGTGCCTGTCCATCGCGGCCCGCGGCCTGCTGCCAATCGAACCAGGAGATTTCATTGTCCTGGCAATAGGCGTTGTTGTTGCCCTTCTGGGTGCGGCCGAATTCGTCACCGCCCAGCAGCATGGGCGTGCCCTGCGCCAGCAGGACGGTGGCCAACATGGCGCGCTGCAGCCGCTGCCGCGTATCGACGATGGCGGAATCGTCACTCGGCCCCTCGACGCCCCAGTTGGCCGAGAAGTTGTCGGCGTGACCGTCTTTGTTGTCCTCGCCATTGGCCTCGTTGTGCCGCTCGGCGTAGGTCACGACGTCGGCCAGCGTGAATCCGTCGTGGGCAGCGACGTAGTTGACCGATGCCCACGGGCGCCGCGCTTGCTTGTCGAAGAAGTCGGCCGAGCCGGCGAGCCGCGCGGCAAAGTCGGCGCGCTGGCCGGGGTCGCCGCGCCAGTAGCGGCGCACACCGTCACGAAAGCGGTCGTTCCATTCGGCAAAGCCGGGCGGGTGGCTGCCGAGCTGGTAGCCGCCCGGCCCGACATCCCAAGGCTCGGAGATCAGCTTCACACGCGACAGCACCGGGTCCTGGCGGATGGCGTCAAAGAAGCCGGAGCCGGGATCGAAGCCATGCGCTTCGCGGCCCAGCGTGACCCCGAGATCGAAGCGGAATCCGTCGACGTGAAAGGACGTCACCCAGTAGCGAAGCGAATCCATCACCATCTGCAACACGCGCGGCGTCGAAAGGTTCAACGTGTTGCCGGTACCGGTGTCGTTGACGACATGTCGTGGATTGTCCGCTACCAGACGGTAGTAGCTGGCATTGTCGAGCCCCCGGAACGACAGGGTGGGCCCCAATTCGCTGCCCTCGGCAGTGTGGTTGTAGACGACGTCGAGAATTACCTCGAGGCCCGCTGCGTGCAGGCGCCGTACCGCAATGCGCATCTCATCCGGCGTATTATCGGACAGATAGCGCGGCTCGGGCGCAAAGAAGCCAATGCTGTTGTATCCCCAGTAGTTGCGCAGCCCCTTCTGAAGGAGATTGCGGTCCTGCACGAAGGCCTGCACCGGCAGCAACTCGATGGTGGTGACGCCAAGCCGGCGGAAGTAGTCGATGATGGCGGGATCGGCGAGCGCGGCGAAGGTGCCCCGTTCGTTGGGCCTGAGGTCCTGCCGCAGCATGGAAAGGCCGCGCACATGCACCTCGTAGATCACCGTGTCTGACCACGGGATGGCGGGCGGGCGATCGTCGGCCCAGTTGAAGCTGTCGTCAGTGACGATGCCCTTCAGCATGCCGGGCGCGCTGTCACGGCGGTCGAATGACAGGTCGGCACGGGGCGAGTTCACGCGATAGCCATACAGCGCATCGGAGGAGCGCAATTCTCCGGCGATGCGCCTGGCATAGGGATCGAGCAACAGCTTGTGATGGTTGAACCGATGGCCGCGCTGCGGTTCGTAGGGGCCATAGGCGCGGTAGCCATAGATCAGGCCGGCGCGGGCGCCGGGCATGTAGCCATGCCATACCTCGTCAGTGCATTCGGGCAGGGCGAAGCGCATGATCTCCCGCCGACCTGATGGATCGAAGACGCAGAGTTCGATCTTGTGCGCATGGGCGGAGAAGACCGCGAAATTGGTGCCAAGTCCGTCCCAGGTGGCCCCCAGGGGATATGGCGAGCCGGCAAGCAGGCGGTCGGGCCACGCCATGTCAGCCCTCCGGGCGCAGCATCACCGTGGCAAGCGGCGGCAAGGTCAGGAGGAGGGAGTGCGCCTCTCCGTGCGAGGATTGGTCGAGGGCGACCGCACCGCCGTCGTTTCCGATGTCACTGCCGCCGTAGAAGCGCGAATCGGTGTTGGCGATCTCGCCCCACCGGCCCGCGCGCGGCACGCCGATGCGATAGAGATGCCGCGGCACCGGTGTCATGTTGCACACGACCAGAACGGGGGCGTCGCCTTCGGCGCCGCGGCGCAGGAATGCAAAGACCGAGTTGGCGCGATCGTCGCCGATCAACCAGCGAAAGCCTTCGGGCTCGGCGTCGCGCCGATACAGCGAGGGTTCGTTGGCATAGAGGCGGTTGAGGTCATGGACCAGGCGCTGGACGCCGCCGTGCGCGGGGTCACCCAGCAGATGCCACTCTACCTCGCCGTCGTGATTCCACTCGCGCGGCTGGGCGATCTCGCAGCCCATGAACAGCAGCTTCTTTCCAGGGTGGGCCCACATGAAGCCGAGATAGGCGCGCAGGTTGGCAAAGCGCTGCCAATGATCGCCCGGCATCTTGCCGAGCAGGGAGCCTTTGCCGTGCACGACCTCGTCGTGGGAGATCGGCAGGATGAACTTCTCAGAGAAAGCGTAGAGCAGGCCGAAGGTGATGTCGTCGTGATGGAAGGCGCGATGGATGGGTTCGTGCGCCATGTAGCGCAGCGTGTCGTGCATCCAGCCCATGTTCCACTTGTAGGAGAAGCCGAGCCCATCGGGCTGCGCCTGGGTGACGCCGGGCCAGGCCGTCGATTCTTCGGCAATGACAACGGCACCTGGACAGCGCTCGCCAATCACGGCGTTGAGATGGCGCAGGAAGCCTACGGCCTCGAGGTTCTCGCGGCCGCCGTATATGTTGGGTATCCAACCGCCGGCCGGGCGGCTGTAGTCGCGATAGAGCATGGAGGCCACGGCATCGACCCTGAGGCCGTCGACGTGATAGCGCTCCAGCCAATGCAATGCCGAGGCGATCAGGAAGCCCTGCACCTCGCGGCGACCGAAGTTGTAGATGTAGGTGTTCCAGTCGCGATGGAAGCCCTCGCGCGGATCGAGATGCTCGTAAAGCGCCGTGCCGTCGAAGCGCGCCAGACCATGCGGATCGGTCGGGAAGTGCGCCGGCACCCAATCCAGGATCAGGCCGATATTGGCGGCGTGCAGGGCGTCGACGAAGCGCGCAAAGGCCTGCGGCGGACCAAACCGCGCGGAAGGTGCGAACAGGCCGAGCGGCTGATAGCCCCAGGAACCGCCGAACGGGTGCTCGGTGATGGGCAGCAGCTCGACATGGGTGAATCCGAGCTCCGCCACGTAGGGGATCAGTCGCTCAATGGCGATATCCCACAGGGAACCATGATCGCCTTCGGATGGTCGGAGCCAGGATCCGATATGGACCTCATAGATGGACATCGGCGCGCGCGGCGACTGGCGATCGGCGCGTGCCGCCATCCAACCGTCATCGGTCCAGCGTAATGGCTGGGGCGAAGCGACGACTGACGCCGTGCCGGGCGCCAGCTCGGCCTGTTGTGCCACCGGATCGGCCTTGTCCGGTTGGCGTGCGCCACCCGGACCCAGAACATGGAACTTGTAGCGCACCCCTTCGCCCACTCGTGGCACGAAGAGTTCCCAGATGCCCGAGGGGTAACGCAGGCGCATGGGGTGGCGGCGGGCGTCCCAGGTGTTGAAATCGCCGATCACTGCCACACGCTCGGCGTTGGGCGCCCATACCGCAAAGCGCACGCCGCGCACGCCATCGATGGTAGCGACGTTGGCGCCCAGCGCATCGGGCAGATGGAAGTGGCGCCCTTCGTTGAACAGGTGCAGGTCGAGTTCGCCCAGGACCGGGCCGAAGGCGTAGGGGTCCTCGGTCTCCTGAACCGCGGCCGGCCACCCGATGCGCAGCAGATAAGGCGAAGCATCGCTGACCGCGCCTTCGAACAGCCCCGACTCGACCTCGGGCAACGAGCCAAGCGAGGCGCGGTCGGCACGGCGCAGCACCTCGACCGATTGCGCTCCCGGGAGATAGGCACGGATGGTACGGCCCCGAGGGCCGTCATGCGGCCCCAGCACGCGAAAGGAATCGCGGTGACGCGCCGTCATCAGCGCCTCGACTTCTCCGCGGTCGAGTTGCGGACTGGCGATGTCGTTCACGACTGGCTCCGCGCAATCTTGAGGAGGCGTCTGGTGATGCGCGCCAAGCCAGTCATCGGGACGGCGAGCCAGCTCGGCCGGTTGGCCGCCTCGTAGCCCACTTCGTAAGCCGCCTTCTCGAGGAGGAAGAAGTCGAGCAGCCCTTCGCCACCCATATCCGGCAGTCCGGCGGCCGCCTCGCGATAAGCATCGACGAACGCCTTCTCGGATCCCTCGCGCAGCCGCGTCACCAGCCGCTGCCGCCGCCCTGGAGAAAGTCGACTGGCCACAACGTTCTTGGGATCGACCACCGTGGCAGCGGCGTAGTCGATCGACCGCAACAGACCGGCGACGTCGCGCAGCGGGCTGCTCTTGCGGCGGCGCTCCTCGAGGGGCCGGGCCGGCTCGCCCTCGAAGTCGATGATGTAGGCGTCGGCGCTGGCGACAAGCACCTGACCGAGGTGGAAGTCGCCGTGGATGCGGGTCATCAGGGTGCCTTCGCCCTGCCGGCCGAGGCGCTGCATCACCTCGTGCAAGGCCTCACGATTGGCGAGCAATTGCCTGGCTTGAGCTTCGATCGCTTCGTTGTCCCAGTCCTTGCGATCCGCAATGGCGTTGAGGGCACGGCTGAGAAGCTCCACTGCCCGCGCGATCCATTCCTCGACATCCTGCGCCGTAGCGCGACGCGGCGCGAAAGCCGGATCATCGGTCGGCTGCGCCAGCACGACATGCATGTTGCCGAGCTGCCGGCCGATCGTGGCGGCGAAGGCGTGATAGTCGCGGATGTCGTCGCCGCGCGCCTCCGCTGTGGCTTCCCGGCTCGTCGTGGCGTCGAAGGCGCGATTGGACTGGTTCAGCACCCAGGTCCATGCATCGCCCTGGTTGCGGACGAAGGCCTGGGCGACGGCGAGCGCATGCCGTTTCCCCTCGCTGTCGACACGCGTCACCTCGCCCAGCAATGCAGGCGCATTGGCGAATCCATGCGATGTGAGGTAACGGCCCATCTCCGCCTCGGGATGCTCACCGGTCGAGACCGAGCGGAAGATCTTCAGCATCACGGCGTCGTCGACGATCAACGAGCTGTTCGACTGCTCGGCAGTCAGCCACATGACCTGCGCATCGGCCGGCCGACGCAGCACGTCGACCTTGTCGGGCATGGGCTCGAAGACAATCTGGCCCTCCGTCGTCTCGAGGCGCTCGCCGTTCGCCAATGCCTCCAGCATGCGGCGGGCGAAAATCGGCAGCGCGAAGGCGTCGGTCAAGAGTCCGACTCGCCGGCCCCGCCGCACACGCGCCAGGGCAAGCTGCGAAGGGAGCGCCCCCGTGGGCTCGTCCTCCCAGCAAATCGACAAGGGCAGTTGCCAGCGGCTGACGCCGTTGCCCGTCTTGACCTCGATCTCCGCCAGCAGGACGTCACGATCCTCGGTCAAACGCGCCAGATAGGCGACGTGGGCGGACTGCAACGCCTGATCCTTAGCGCCGAACCAACGGCGCTTCTGCAGGTAGGGTGGCAAGGTCTCGCGCTCCAGGATGGGAGCGGCGCCTTCCAACGCCTGGTCGAGCCGGTTGCGCAACACCACGGTGACATAGTCCGGCAACGGCTCCGGGGCCGGCGTATGCCACGACGGCGCCTCGGTCTCGGTCGTCAGGATGAACCAATAGAAGCCGTAAGGCGGCAGCGTGAGCAGATAGGTGAGTTGGCCGATCGGCGGAAACAGCGAGCCGCCGTTCAGCTCGACAGGTACGCGACCGTTGAACTCCGACAGGTCGAGCTCGACCGCCTCGGGCGCGTGCGAGACATTGGCGACGCAGAGGATAACCTCGCCATCGAGCTCACGCAGATAGGCCAGCATCTTGCGGTTCTTCGGGTAGAGGAAGCGCAGGGAGCCGCGCCCGAAGGCAGCGTGCATGCGGCGGATCACGAGCGTGCGGCGGGTCCAGTGCAACAGGGAGTGAGCGTCGCGCGTCTGGGCCTCGGCATTGATGATCTCGTAGCCGTAGAGCGGATCCATGATGACGGGCAGCGCTAATGCCGCCGGATCGGCCCGCGAGAAACCGCCGTTGCGGTCAGGCGACCATTGCATGGGCGTGCGCACGCCGTCGCGATCGCCCAGCCGGATGTTGTCGCCCATGCCCAGTTCGTCGCCATAGTAGATGACCGGCGTGCCGGGCATCGAGAACAGCAAGAAATTCATCAGCTCGATGCGGCGCCGATCGCGTTCGAGGAGTGGGGCGAGTCGGCGGCGGATGCCGAGATTGAGACGGGCGCGCCGGTCGGTCGCGTAGGTCTGCCAGAGGTAGTCGCGCTCGGAGTCCGTCACCATCTCGAGCGTCAGCTCGTCGTGGTTGCGCAGGAAGATCGCCCATTGGCAGGTCTCGGGGATCTGCGGCGTCTGGCGCATGATGTCGGTGATGGGGAAACGATCCTCGCGCGCCAGCGCCATGTACATGCGCGGCATCAGGGGGAAGTGGAATGCCATGTGGCATTCGTCGCCGTTGCCGAAATACTCCTTGGTGTCCTCGGGCCACTGGTTGGCTTCGGCGAGCAGCATGCGGCCCGGATAGTGCGTATCGATCTCGGCTCGGATGCGACGCAGCACGGCATGGGTCTCGGGCAGGTTCTCGTTGTTCGTGCCTTCGCGCTCGACCAGGTAGGGCACCGCATCCAGCCGCAGCCCGTCGACGCCGAGCTCCAGCCAGAAGCGCATGACGCCCAGCACCGCGTCCATGACGGCGGGGTTGTCGAAGTTGAGGTCAGGCTGGTGGGCATAGAAGCGGTGCCAATAGTAGGCGTTGGCGGCGGGATCCCACGTCCAGTTCGAGCGCTGGGTGTCGACGAAGATGATGCGCGTGCCGGCATATTTCTGGTCATTGTCTGACCAGACGTAGAAGTCGCGCTCGGGCGAGCCGGGAGGCGCCAGACGAGCGCGCTGGAACCAGGCATGCTGGTCCGAGGTGTGGTTGATGACGAGCTCGGTGATGACCCGTATGCCGCGACGATGGGCTTCGTCAATGAAGAGCTTGACATCCTCGAGCGTGCCGTACTCGGGGTGGACGGCGGTGTATTCGGCGATGTCGTAGCCGTCATCCAGCCGCGGCGACGGGTAGAACGGCAGCAACCACAGCGCGTTGACGCCGAGCTCGGCGATGTAGTCGAGCTTGGAGATCAGGCCGGGAAAGTCGCCGATGCCATCATTGTCGGAGTCGAAGAACGACTTCACGTGCAATTGGTAGACGATCGCATCCTTGTACCAGAGCGCGTCTGTTGCCACGGGAAGCGGCGTGGTGCCGGTGATCGGCGCGTTCAAGAGAGGGCTCCAGCCGGCGCAAGTCGCCACACGGCGAAGGGCAAACTGGCGGGGTCAAGGCGTAGACGCTGGACCTTGCCCTGCCATGTGAAGCGGTCGCCGCGCATAAGGTCCTCGACGTCGACGGCGCCATCGTCGGGCAGCTTCCATTCCCACAACGGCACTTCGAAAGTGGCTTCCTGCGGCTGATGGGGATCGAGACTGACGGCAACCAGGATCATCTCGTCGCCGCCGCGCGAGGGCTTGCCATAGACCAGCACCTGGTCGTTGAAGGCGTTGTAGAAGCGAACGCCGCGATGGCTCTGCAGCGCGGGGTGCAGGCGCCGCAGGCGGTTGAGCGTCGTGATCTCGGCGACGATGTTGCCCGGGACGTTGAAGTCGCGATGCCGTATCTCGTACTTCTCCGAATCGAGATATTCCTCACGGCCCGGCAGAGCCGCCGCTTCGCAGAGCTCGAATCCGGAATAGACGCCCCACAGACCCGACAGCGTCGCAGCGAGTGCGGCGCGGATCAGGAACCCTGCGCGGCCCGAGCTCTGTAGGAAGAACGGATTGATGTCAGGCGTGTTGACGAAGAAATGGGGGCGGTAGTAGTCGACGACCTCGGTCGTCGTGAGTTCGCGCAGATAGTCGGCGATCTCACCTTTGCCGTTGCGCCAGGTGAAGTACGTGTAGGACTGCGAGAATCCGACCTTCGCCAAGCGATACATCATCGTCGGTCGCGTGAAGGCCTCGGCCAGGAAGATGATGTCGGCATGGCGGCGACGGACGTCGGCGATCATCCATTCCCAGAACGGCAGCGGCTTGGTATGCGGATTATCGACCCGGAAGATGCGCACGCCCTCGCCGATCCAGTGCAGGACCGCGTCGCGCAGAGCCAGCCACAGGGCGGGCACGGCCTTGTCTGCGTAGAAATCCACATTAACGATATCCTCGTACTTCTTCGGCGGGTTCTCCGCGAAGCGGATCGAGCCATCGGCGCGACGGCGGAACCATTCGGGATGGTCTCTCAGCCAGGGATGATCGGGCGAACATTGGATCGCGAAGTCGAGTGCGATCTCGAGGCCATGCTGGCGGGCCGCTGCGACCAGGCGTCGAAACGACGCCGGCGTTCCAAGTTCGGCATGGATCGCGTCATGGCCTCCATCGCCGGCACCGATTGCGTAGGGACTGCCCGGATCATCCGGTGCCGCCTTCAGCGCATTGTTGCGACCTTTCCGGTTGGTCGATCCAATGGGATGGATCGGCGGGAAATACAGCACATCGAAACCCATGTCGCGCACCCGCGGCAGGTGGGCGATGACGTCTTCGAAAGTGCCGAGCGACCGCGGAAAGAGCTCGTACCAGCTCGCGAACTCCGCCTGTGGCCGCTCGATCTCGATCGCGATCTCGGGATGCCGGCTGACAAGATGCCGCTCCGCGGTGGAGGCCACGAGCCGGCAGGTCTCATCCGCTGTCAACAAACGAACGCTGGCTTCCGTATCGGCGCCGGCCAGCGCGGTGACAAGATGGCCGAGCCCAAGCCGCCGAAGATGGTCAGTGGCGTCGGCGATGTCGACGGCAAGGTCGATACCGGCTCGATGCTTCACCTCCAGCGCGTGCCGCAGACTGCCATACTCGTCGCGCCAGGCCTCGATCGTGAAAAAGTGACGACCGATGCGTCGCGGCATCATCGCGCCGCGCCAGCGGTCATTGCCCAACGGCACCATGGGTGCGCGCTGCCAATGCGCCTCGTCGGCGGCCCGCCACAGAAGTTCGGCTGCCAACACGTCGTGGCCGTCGGCGAAGACGTCCGCTTCGACGGCGATGGGCTGGCCGACGATCCGCCGGGCAGCAAAGCACGGAACGTGCGGAGTGACACGATCGATCACCACCGGGGGGCGGCTGGCTGCGGCGCTCGCGGAGAGCGGCTCGTCATCCCGCACGGAATCGATGGCGCCGAGCTCGGCAATGAGGAGCTCGCCGGGCTGCAGCATATCGGGCACCGGCTCGCCGTTCAGAAGACGGGGCTTGCCCAGCACCGCACCCGCCGCCGGATCGAGCGGGTCGAGGCTGATGGTCAGGCGCTGGCCGTTTGACGTGTCGTTGTTGATCACGACGACTCGCGCCCGTCCGGCCTCGCGTGGATCGACCGCATCCAGCGACGCGAGCCCGCTGATTGCGGCGGACGCCCCTGTGAGCCGGCGGACCGATCGCGTCGGCCACGGGGCATTCGGCCTACGTTCGCCGTGGACCCGGCGCAGCTCGACCTCGAGGCCGACCTCGAAGCCTTGCGGGATAAAGAGGCCATCGGTGGTCGCAGCGGCCAAACGCAGGGACCGTTGCCGCGTTCCGGCATCGAGCGGCAGGTCGCGCGCCTCGCCGACAACGCCAATCACGGAAGCGAGACGGCTGAGCCTGTCGAGCTCCTCGGCGTACCAAGCGGCCTTGCCGTCCCACCAGGCGGTGGATGCGAATACACCATCGAGGCCGGCGCCCGAAAGTTCGCCGTGGCGGGACCAAGCCAGGCCCGGTGTCCAGGCCCAGAAGGCGCAGGCCGCTTCACGCCGCGTCGCTGCGACGATCGTGCGAAGCGCACTATCGGGCAAATGGCTCAGCCCCAGCAGCCGAAAGGCGGCGGCACCCGCATCGGCCAGGCGCACAAGGTGCGCTGACCACCACGAGGACAGGCCATCGACATCGGTGCCCACCAGGGCGGCATTCGTCTCGGCACGATCGAGCCGGGGGTCGACGACATCGCTTTGATGGCGGCGCTGGAACAAATGCCCGGCGCTCCGCGCCGAGGGACCATCGGCGGCGAGCCGGTCCAGGACGATGTCCAGGCAGAGACGCAAGCCTTCCTGCTTGCAGCTCTTCGCGAGCGCACCGACTGCTTCCTCTGCTGTCCCGGAAAGGCCGAGGTCGGGGCTGGGCTTGCTGAGATCGCTGACCAACAAAGGCAGCCCACGCGGCGTCAGGAATGGATTGAGGCAGACGTAGTCGATGCCAAAGCCCGCAGCCTGACTGAGCCGCCGATGCCATTCGGCGGGCGGACTTGCAGCGTGGACATGATAAATCGCGGGCTGCCGCACCTGCAGTTGCCCACGCGCCTCTCCCGCCCCGGCTGATGTGGCCGCGGACTCACAGCACCTGCCCATGGATTAACAACTGCAAAGTCGGCCGCAGGTTGCGATACGCCGCGTCGTTTCAATGCTTTTTAGGCGATCTGCAGATGATTCTCGCGGGCCGGTCGCCACTCCGGCTGGCCATGTGTCGCGCTACCTACGCACCGTGAGGTCCATGGCCGCTGCGTCCGGATTTCCGCTCCTTGGGTCTCTCTCCCCTTCGACTCCCGTGCGTTTAGCTGCGTGTCTGCATTCCACGCCGCCGCGAGTGGACAATTTGTTACACGTGCGTGATGAGCTTGCCTACGTGGAATTCCCACAGGCCAGCACGGCGTCCCCGTTACAGAGCTACAGAAAGGTGACGCGCGCCTCGTGCCCCAGCAGCTGGGGAAACGTCACTCCCTCGTCGGCCTCGATTTCGACCTCGATCTGGCGCACGCTGGCAACGCCAAGGTCGGCCTCGCTGCGCTTCTCCCTCTTCACCATCATGGGAGCGAGCGCGATCTTGCCGCGAAAGACGACAGGATTGCCGCGGAATGTGACCTCGACCGGAGCACCCGGCTTCAGCCGAGGCAGATGCACCTCGTCGACGGTTGCGAAAACCCGCAGCTGCTTCATGTCCACGAGTTTGGCGATACCGAGGTTGGAGGCCATCTCGCCCTGGCGCGAGTTAACCTGCGTCACGACCCCATCGATCGGCGACCGCACGAGCGCCTGCTCGCGAATGGCTATCGCCTGGTCCAGGGCGGCCTTCAGGCGGGTGATCTCAATCGCATTGGCCTCTAAGTCACTCGCTAACCGGCGCTTGCTGATTTCGAGGCTCGCCCGCTGGTTCTTGAGGCCCTGCGCAGCCAATGAGACCTGGAGTTCTTTCTCCTCGGGCGGCAGGCCCGCGCGGTTACGCAACATCGTGTTGAGCTTGTCCTGCTCGATCGCCGACTTGAGGGCGTCCTCCTCGAGCTTCAGATCGATGACCCGGGTGCCTTTCAGGATCTTCTCACGGGCCCATTCGGACTTGCGGAGGTTATTCTCGGCCATCTGCACCCCGACGTCAGCGGCAGGGTAGTTCGCCATCACGGCAATGATGTCGTCGCGCTTGACCGTCTGGCCTTCGCGAACCCGCATCTCCATCAACAGGGAGCCGCCGTTGGGGTCATTGGCGAGCATGACCGTACCTGCCGGCGCATCCGTATAGCCGCGCGCGATGAGGGGGCCCGACTGTGCCGGGGGCGCCGTGGTGCCGTTGGCGGTCTGCTGGCTGTTGGCAATCCAGGCAGCCGCACCCACGGCCGCCGCAACGACCGTCCCGACCATCATCCGCTTCAATGTACGCCTCGTCACCACAACCCGCTGCCCGTCCTCATCACCCGACTCATCCCCCAGCCTGCCTGACCCGGCCCTCGGCTGCTACCATAGCTGCAGAATCGGCAAAAAATGCTTTTCTTTCAACGAGGTCAAGTCCCCCAAGCGGGGCAAATTATCGCTCCATTGTGGCCAAATTGGAGAGGTAACCGGGCCCGGCAGCACTTTGGGCAATCCTTTCCCTCACATCTTCAGCAGCCAGGCTTCGACACCTCCCTTGCCCTTGACCTCGATCTTGCCGCGCGGCTCAAAGGCAAACTGGTCCTTGAGCTGCTCGTAGACCGATCGGGTGACCTGGATCGTGTCGGGTAGACCCCCCGATTCCATCCGACTGGCGAGGTTCACGGTGTCGCCCCACAGGTCGTAGATGTATTTGCTCTTGCCGATAACGCCGGCGACGACCGGGCCGCTGTTGATGCCAACCCGTAGTTTCATCGACACCTTGTGATCGAGCGCATGCTCGCGGGTGATGTGGACCATGCGGATCGCCATGCGCGCCATCCGCGCGGCGTGATCCGGCACCGGGACCGGCAGTCCGCATACCGCCATGTAGGCGTCACCCACGGTCTTGATCTTCTCGATGCCGAGCTCGTGAGCGGCTTCGTCGAAGCGGCTGAACAGCCCATTTAGCAGCGTCACGACCTCGGCTGGCGGCATTTCGGACGACATGGCGGTGAAGCCCACCAAGTCGGCAAAGGCCACCGTGACTTCGGCGAAGCCATCGGCGATGCCCTTTTCGCCCCCGCGCAGCCGATTGGCGATCGGCGCCGGCAGCACGTTCAGCAAGAGCTCCTCGTTCTCCCGGTTCTTGTTCTCGATGACGATGTTTTTCTCGCTGATCTCGTCGACCATGCCGTTGAAGGCCTGGCAGAGCTGGCCGATCTCGTCTTGCGTTCGCACCGGTACGTGGACGTTGCCCTCACCGGCAGCGAAGCGGCGTACGCCGGCCGTGAGCTCCCGCAGCGGCCCCATCAGCGAGCTCGAGAGCCAGGCAGCGGTCGCCAGCACGATCAGCAGCGCCACGCCACCCACGATCATCAGCTCCCGCTCCAGCTTGTGCACCGGAGCGAAGGCCTCCGACGAATCGACTTTGGTGATCAGCGCCCATTTGACACCCGAGACGCGAACCGGCCCCCACGAGGCCAGGACTGGCCTGCCCTGATAGCCCAGGATCTCGCCGGTGCCCTCGACGCCGCCGAGAGCGGCGTGGCTCGCCGCCGTGTCGACACGCTGCTGCATGATCGGCGTGCCGTAGCGGCGAATGTCGTCGATGTCGTGCTCGGGTGTCTGGCCGCCCTTCAGCTCCTCGAAGTAGCGGTCGCGGTTCTCGAAGAACAGGCGAGGACTGGAGCGAACGAGGTAGTCTGGTCCAACCAGGTAGGCCTCGCCGGTGGCGCCGAAGCCCTCGTGCTGCCAGCGCTTGCCGCCGGTGACAATGTTGTCGAGCTCATCGATCGAAAGCTGCGCCACCAGGACGCCGATGACCGCGCCGTGGTCGATCACCGGCGCGGCCATGAAGGCCTGGGGGGCGCCGTCGGCCGGCGGGTATTCGACGAAGTCCTCCAGGCAGGTCATCGACGGATCGGGCTCCTGGCCGCAGCGCGCCGCCGCCGCCGCGAGATTGGACGTACGGTACGGCCCTGCCCTAAGCGACGTGCCGAAGTCGGCCTCCTTCTCCACGCCGTAGATGACGCGGCCGCTGCGAGGATCGACCAGCATCAGGTCGGAGAAGTTCAGCGTCGCCGCCGCGGTGCGCAACAGAGGATGATAGAGCGCGTGCAGTTTGTTGTAGGTACTGTCATCGCCCGCCACATCGACCAGCTTCCGCCGATCCTTGGGATAGGGATTTTCAACGATGTACCAGTCCTGCAGGAAATAAGGAGCCGATCCGACCGGCAGAAACTCCTGCATGGGCGTCTCGGGACCGAGCAGGCGGCGGACCATGGGCATGTAAGAGCTCTCGTACCAACCCACTACCTTCTGACGAACCTCCTCGGGCACCGGCTTGGCATCGAGCTCGTCGACGGCCTCGCGGAAGCTGCGCATGGCGTCGACCACCATCTTCGATCCGGCGAGCAGGCGCATGTCGGCGCGCATCGTACGAAAGTAGATGGTGACTTGATGCGCCTTGCTTTCACGGGTCGCGGTGAGCTGATTGAAGATCGTCTGCTCCAGCCCATCGCGTGCCCGGAAATAGCCAAGCGAGCCCGTGATCAGGATCGCGACCGCGCCCAGCAGGATCAGCACGGCGAACAGCTTCGCCGCCAGGCCCCAACGTGCGGGCTTCACGGCCGCGGTCTCGGTCATGGAGGGTGCGTCAGCCCTTCTTCTGCGTGTAGGCGCCGCCCGAGTTGGCCGCGCGCACTTCTGCCGCCGACTTTGCCTTGCGCAACAGCAACAGGCGGCGCGCTTCGTCGTCGAGCATGGCGCGGGCGTTCTTGACGACCGCCGAGGCATGCGCCGGCGGGAACTTCACCGCGCCGTTCTCGTCCATGTGAAGCAGGTCGCCCGGCGCCACATCCATGCCGCCGACAGAGACCGGCACATTGACGGCCTGCACCGCCATCTCGCCATGGCCAGCCGTGACGCCGCCTAACAGCAGCTGGAAGCGCAGCTTGCGAATGGCGTCGATGTCGCGCGAGGGGCCGTTGGAGATCATGCCGACGCAGCCCACGGCCATCATCGAACTCACCATCATCTCACCCGCCAGGCCGGCCTTGGCGTGGATCTCCGGCGGCCATTTCTGCTGGATCACCAGGATGGTCGGCTTCTTCATGGCATCGAGGGCGTCGACCACGTCCATGAAGGACAACCGGCCGGCAAAATTGGGATCGGGCAGTCCGTAGACGCAGGTCACCGCGTAGCCGACGATCGGCCCTATCTCGGGATAGAGGCAGCGGATCGAGCTGTCAGTGTACCAATTTTCGGTCCACGGATTGTAGAGGCCGAGACACAGCGGATTCTTCGGGTAGGTGGCCACCACGTTGGTGATGGTGGGGGTGTCGATCTTGCGCAGCTCGGCGAAAATGTCGTCGGACAGCGTCACGGTCGTATCGGGCATTTGACGTCTTTCCCCTGTGGTCGATTGTCCGTTCTTGCGCGAATGGCAGCCGGCGGCAAGGCCCGCGGTCAGGGCACGAAGACCATGAAGACGAATACCGCAAACAGCACGAGATGCACGAAGCCCGGCAGGATGTTGGTCCGCCCACCGCCGAAGGTGACCAGGCTGATGGCGAAGGTCAGCACCAGCAGCACCGTGTCGGGCATGTCGACGCCAAGCTCGAGGGGCTGTCCGAGCGCGATTGCCAGCACCGAGACCGCCGGAATGGTGAGGCCGATGGTGGCGAGCGAAGAGCCCAGCGCCAGGTTGAGGCTCTTCTGCAGCTCATTGCGGCGCGCCGCACGCAACGCAGCCACTGTCTCGGGCAGCAGCACCAGCAGAGCGACCAGGAGGCCGACTGCCTCGTTGGGGGCATCGAACCGCTCGACGACCTCCTCGATCGAGGTTGACACCCCCTTGGCCAGCAGCACGACGGCGACCAGCCCGACGAGCAGCAGGATGATGCTTTCCCACAGCTGGCGCGGGCCGGGCAGGGTCGCGTGATCTTCGGCCGCGCCGCCGAGATCGGACAGGAAGTAGTCGCGGTGGCGCACCGTCTGGACATAGAGGAAGACGCCGTAGAGCACGATCGTCACCAGGCTCACGAAAGCGAGCTGCGACGAGCTGTAGAACGGCCCGGGCACGCTGGTCGTCCATGTCGGCAGGATCAGTGTCAAGGTGGCGAGCGGAATCAGCACCACCAGGTAGGCGCTGGCGCCAGGCAGCCGGAAGCCCTGCTCGCCATAGCGCAGGCCGCCCAGGATCAGGCAGAGCCCGACCACGCCGTTGCACACCACCATGATCACGGAGAACACCGTCTCGCGCGCCAGCGATGGATTGCCCTTGCCAGCCAGCATGATCGACAGGATTAGCGCGACCTCGATCACGGTGACGGCAACCGTCAGCACCAGCGTGCCGTAAGGCTCGCCGGTGCGGTGGGCAATGACGTCCGCGTGATAAACACAGGCGAACACCACGGCCATCAAGACGACCAGCTCGAACGCCGCGACTGCCAGCCCGAGCGTCGACACCGACGCGCTGAACCAGGAGGCCACGACGGCAACAACGAGACCAGCTAGCGGCAAGGCCCGCCAGGCAAATCCTCGAATTCCCGATGCCATCGTCCTGCCCCGCTGCACAGATGATGACACCCGTATAGCAAGCCACGCGGCGGAAGCGAGGCTGCCAAAGCAGAAAGTACTGGATCGCGCACCAATGGAACTCGGCGCGAACGGAACTCAGCGCGAAAAGGTGCGTCAAACTGGCGTCGCGTGTGCGCGGCGCCGTCGCCGGCGCACCGTCAACCAAGCCAAAGGCAAACTCGAGAACGACCAGCAGTCGATCACCATCGACACCAACGACCAGCTCTTCCAGGCGAAGTCCTATCGCCACATCATCGTCGCCTAGCGCAACGGCGCGCCGGTCAAGCTGCAGGACGTCGCCACAGTGATCGACGCCACCGAGGCGCCGCGCAATGGCGCCTGGTACGACGGCAAGCGCGGCGAGCTGTTGTTGATCTTCCGCCAACCGGGCGCCAACACCGTCGAGATCGTTCGACCGGACCAAGTCCATGATGCCGCGCCTGCTGGCATCGGTGCCGCAGTCGGTGCATGTCGAGCTGGTGTCCGACCGCTCGCAGTCGATCCGCGATTCGATGTCCGACGTCGAGTTCACGCTGATCCTCACCGTTGGCCCAGTGGCGATCGTGATCTTCATCTTCCTGCGTCGCCTGGGACCACCATCATCCCGTCGATCACCGTGCCGCCCGCCCTGATCGGCGCGTTCGGCGTCATATACGTGGCGGGCTATAGCATCGACTCTGCGCTTCCGGCCGATCATGATGACGACCTTCGCCGCCATCGGCGGCGGCCCGCCGCTTGCCATCGGCCAGGGGGCGGGCTCGGAGCTCCGTCGGCCGCTCGGCATCGCCATCGTCGGCGGATTGCTGGTCTCGCAGTGGCTCACGCTCTACACGACGCCGGTCATTTACCTCTATCTCGACCGTTTCGCCCGTTGGCTGAGCGGCAAGCGCCGTCCGGCTGGGCGGGTTCCGGAGGTCGTGCCGGCGGCGGCCGGATCGCCGTCGCAGGCCGCACTCGCGCCGCGGACTGAGCGGACAGTGTCGAACCGCCACGAACAGGAAGAGTATCTGGAGCAGGAAGAGGGCGAGCGCGAGCGCGAGCGCGCCGCACGGCGCAACAGCCTGATCGCGCTGCTTGTTTTGGTGGTGCTGGTCGTTGCAGGTCTCATTCTGGCCGATCGGCTGCGCAGCGTGTCCGCTCTGCAGGATTGCCTGACGAGCCGCGCGACCAACTGCGCCGAGGCAACGCCGGCGGCCACACATTGAGTGTGCTGATCTGCAAATATCGACGCGGTTGATGCATTTTTTGGCAGCGCAAGCATCGCGCGAAGTCGGTAGACTGGTCCCGCTTTCGCCGACGGGGGCCGGTCGGAATGAAGAGAGGGTTGCTTACCAAGGCAAGTGCGATCGCTGCGCTGGCCGTTGTCATCGGCGGCGCCTACCTGTTTCTCCAACACAACGGGCGCGACCGAACGGCGGCGGCCGCGGCCGCTGGTCAAGTCGCCATCCCGGTAACCGTTGCGATCGCGCAAAAACAGAATGTGCCGATCTACGTGCGCGGCATCGGCACCGTGCAAGCCTTCAACATGGCCGTAATCAAGACCCGGGTCGACGGCGAGATCGTCAAGGTCTCCTTCCAGGAAGGACAGGACGTCAAGGCGGGCGACCCGCTGTTCCAGATCGATCCTCGCCCCTTCCAGGCGGCGTTCGATCAGGCGCAGTCCAATCGGGCGCAGAACGAAGCCAAGTTGGTCGGCGCGCAGCTCGACCTCGATCGCTACATCAAGACCTCGGCCAAGGGCTACGAGCCGCTCCAGCTGCGCGATGACCAGCGTGCACGCGTCGATGCCTTGAAGGGCCTGATCGCCGCCGACGAAGCGGTGATGCAATCGGCGCGGCTCAACTTGATCTATGCCGACATCCGTGCCCCGTTCGATGGTCGCACCGGCACGCGCCAGGTCGACGTCGGCAATCTCGTGCAGGCCTCGCAGGCGACCAGCCTGGTCAGCATCACCCAGATCAAGCCGATCTACGTGAACTTCACCGTGCCCCAGGACGTAAACGACACGGTGCGGCGCAAGCAGGCGGCCGGCCCCCTCGCCGTCGTCGCCTCCACCAGCAAGGACGGCGAGCTTGGGCGCGGAACGCTGTCGGTGATCGACAATCGGATCGACCCCGCGACCGGCACGCTGCGCCTCAAGGCGACGTTCGAAAACACCGACGAGCAACTATGGCCCGGCCAGTTCGTCAATGTTCGCCTGCAGCTTTCCACGCAGAAGGATGCCATCACCGTGCCGCGGCGGGCCGTGATGGAAGGATCGAGCGGCTATTTCTGCTACGTCGTTCGGCCCGACGGCACGGCTGAGCGGCGGTCGATCGAGCTCGGCCCGGTGCAGGACGGTATCGCCGTCATCGAACGCGGCATCAAGGCGGACGAAAAGGTCGCGATCGAGGGCCAGTTCCGACTGAGCGACGGCGTGCGAACGCAGATCATCGAACCCGCGGTGAAACACGAGCCGACCAAGACCGGCCCCAAGGGTTGAACGACAGGCAGGAGGCGGTCGTGAACAACTTCTCCGAACGCTTCATCCGCCGGCCCATCGCGACATCGCTCCTGATGCTGGGCCTGCTTGTTTTTGGCGCTTCGGCCTATACGCAATTGCCGGTCGCCTCCCTGCCCGACGTCGACTTTCCCACCATCACGGTCACGGCCAGTTTCCCCGGCGCCAGCCCTGAAACCATGGCGACCAGCGTGGCGGCACCTCTGGAGCAGCATTTCGCCAGCATTCCCGGCCTGGCGGCGATGACGTCGTGGAGCGGGCTCGGCTACACCTCGATCACGCTGCAGTTCGCCCTCTCGCGCAATATCGATGGTGCCGCGACCGACGTGCAGACTTCCATCAATGCCGCCGGCGGGCTGCTGCCCAAGGACCTGCCCAACCCGCCGACCTACCGCAAGGTGAACGCGGCGGACCAACCGATCCTGATCTACGCCGTCACTTCCGACGACCTGCCGATGTACAAGGTCGACGATTTCGCCTTCAACGTGCTTGCACAGTCGATTTCCGCCATTTCGGGCGTGGCGCAGGTGAACGTCGCCGGCGAGCAGGACTTCGCTGTTCGCATCCGCGCCGATCCCGCCGCATTGGCGGCGCAGGGGATCGGCATGGAGGAGATCCGCAAGGCGATTGCGGACGCCACGATCAACCAGGCCAAGGGCACGTTCGAGGGACGCTTCCAGTCCTACGTCATCGATACCAACGACCAGCTGTTTCACGCCAACGACTACCGCGAGCTGATCGTGGCCTTCCGCAACGGCGCGCCGGTGCGCATCCGCGACATCGCCGAAGTCATCGACGGCGCGAGGCTTCCGCGCCAGGGCGCCTGGTACAACAACCGCCGGGCCGAGGTGCTGCTGGTCTACCGCCAGCCCGGCGGCAACACGACCCAGATCGTCGATCGCGTGCGGGCCACGATGGCCCAGCTGATGACCTCGGCGCCACCGTCGGTGAAGGTCGAGCTGGTATCCGACCGCTCGGTGGCGATCGAGGATTCGCTCGCCGACGTGAAGTTCACGCTGGTGCTGACCATCGGTCTGGTGGTCCTCGTGATCCTGCTCTTCCTGAGACATTTCTGGGCAACGGTGATACCCACCGTCGCCGTGCCGATGGCGTTGGTCGCCACGTTCGCGGTGATGTACGCGCTGGGCTACAGCGTCAACAATCTCACCTTGATGGCGCTCACCATCGCCGTCGGCTTCGTCGTCGACGATGCGATCGTCATGATCGAGAACATCATGCGCCATATTGAGGCTGGCGAACCACCGCTGCAGGCGGCGCTCAAGGGAGCGAGCGAGATCGGCTTCACCATCGTGTCGATCACCATCTCGCTGATCGCCGTGTTCATCCCAATGTTGCTGATGACGGGCATGGTCGGCGTGATGCTGCGCGAGTTCGCCGTCACCGTCACCGCGGCCATCGTCATGTCGGCGTTCGTGTCGCTGACCCTGACGCCGGTGATGTGCGCCCGCTTCCTGCACGTCGAGCCGAAGGCCGAACGCGGACGCATGGACCGGGCATTCGAGGCGGGCTTCGATGTCCTCCGTAATGGCTACGACCGCGGCCTGCGCTGGGTGCTCGACCATCAGCCCGTCGCCCTGGCCGCGACCCTGAGCCTCGCCGCCCTCACCGGTTGGCTTTACATGACCATCCCCAAGGGACTGTTCCCTCAGCAGGATACCGGCTTCCTCTTCGTCACCGTCGAGGGTCGTCAGGACATCTCCTTCGAGTTGATGGTCCAGCGCCAGGAAGAGGTGACGGCCGTATTCCTGCGCGACCCGGCGGTGCAGAACGTCATCGCCGTTGCGGGCACCAGCCCGCTCGTGCAGTCCGAGAATCTTGCCCGGCTGTTCGTGCAGCTGAAGGACTATTCCCAGCGCAACGTCACCGCCCAGCAATTCATTCAGCGGATCCGCCCGCAGGTGGGTACGGTGGAGGGCGTCAACGTCTATCTCCAGGCCTCCCAGGACCTCACCTTCGGCGGCCGGCTGAGCCGCACTCAGTACCAGTATACCCTGACGTCGATCGACACCGCCGAGCTCAACCACTGGGCGCCGATCCTCGACCAGCGCATGCGCACCTTGCCGGTGCTGCAGGACAATGCCACGGACCAGCAGATCGCTTCGCGACACGTCGCCATCGACGTCGACCGCGATGTCGCCTCGCGTCTTGGCATCTCGTTGGCGGCGATCGACCAGGCGCTTTACGACACGTTCGGCGAGCGCCAGGTCGCCACGATCTACAGCCCGCTCACTCAATACAAGGTGCTGCTCGAATCGACCGAGCGCTTCGAGAAAGGTCCGCAAGCACTATCGCGACTTTACGTGACGGGTGCCGACGGCGTGCAGGTGCCGTTGAGCACCGTGGCCCGCTTCATTGAGAAGGTGGCGCCGCTCACCATCAACCATCAGGGGCAGTTCCCCTCGGTGACGCTGTCCTTCAACCTGGCGCCCGGTAGCGCGCTCAGCGACGCGGTGGAGCAGGTCCATCGCCTGCGCCGCGAGCTCAACGTGCCCGTGACGGTCAGCGGATCCTTCGAGGGGATCGCCCAGATCTTCGAATCCTCGCTCAGGTCGACCCCGATCCTGATCCTCGCCGCGATCTTCAGCGTCTACGTCGTGCTCGGCATGCTGTACGAGAGCTACATCCACCCGATCACGATCCTGTCGGCCCTGCCATCGGCCGGGGTCGGCGCGCTGCTGGCTCTGATGCTGTTCGGCTACAACCTCAGCATCATCGCCCTGATCGGCATCATCCTGCTGATCGGCATCGTCAAGAAGAACGCCATCATGATGATCGAC
>Ga0065178_100619_pt1 | contig 26979 bp, 25 predicted proteins | sample FECB22metaG_FD_59210 | JGI IMG/M metagenome (GOLD analysis project Ga0065178, IMG submission 59210) | Cyanobacterial communities from the Joint Genome Institute, California, USA - FECB-22 (version 2) (version 2) | ecosystem: Environmental > Aquatic > Thermal springs > Hot (42-90C) > Microbial...
ATCATCAGGAAGCCGGACACGTCCATGCCCAGCTCGCGGGCGCGGCCGATGTGCTGCACCGCGATGTCGGCCTCGGTGGCGTGGGTGGCCACCCGCACCGACCGGACCCCCAGGTCGTAGGCCTTCTGCAGGTCCTCCAGGGTGCCGATGCCGGGCAGCAGCAGGGTGGTGAGCACCGCGTTCTCGACGACCTCGGCGGCCGCCGCGATCCAGTCCCAGTCGGTGTTGCTGCCCGGTCCGTAGGTGATGCTCGCGCCGGCCAGGCCGTCGCCGTGCGAGACCTCGATGGCGTCCACCCCGGCGGCGTCCAGCGCGGCGGCGATCCGGCGCAGGTCGGCCGGGTCGAGCCGGTGCCGGATGGCGTGCATGCCGTCGCGCAGGGTGACGTCCTGGACGTACAGGTCGGTCATGCCAGTGCCTCCGTGGGCCGGGTCGCGCCGGACCGGGCGGCGACGAGCTGCTCCGCGGTCCGCAGCGCGGCCGAGGTCATGATGTCGAGGTTCCCGGCGTAGGCGGGCAGGTAGTGCGCGGCGCCCTCGACCTCGAGGAACACCGACACGCGCAGCGCCGGGCGCGGGCTGCCGGGGGCGAGCAGGGTGCCGAGCGGCTCGTCGTCGGCGACCGGCTCGATCTGCACCTCCTGCTTGAGCCGGTAGCCGGGCACGTACCGGGCGACCTCGGCGACCATCGTGGCGACGCTGTCCCGGATCGCCGCCGGATCGGCGTCGTCGACCAGGCAGAGCACGGTGTCGCGCATGATCATCGGCGGCTCGGCGGGGTTCAGCACGATGATCGCCTTGCCGCGCTCCGCCCCACCGACCCGCTCGATGGCCGCCGACGTCGTCTCGGTGAACTCGTCGATGTTGGCGCGGGTGCCGGGGCCCGCCGACTTCGACGCGATGGAGGCGACGATCTCGGCGTAGCGGACCGGGGTGACCCGGCCGACGGCGGCGACCATCGGGATGGTGGCCTGGCCGCCGCAGGTGACCATGTTGACGTTGCGGGCGTCGGCGTGCTCGGCCAGGTTCACCGGCGGCACCACGAACGGCCCGATCGCGGCCGGGGTCAGGTCCACCAGGATCTTGTCGTGCGGTTCCAGCGCGCGGGCGTTCGCGATGTGCGAGCCGGCCGACGTCGCGTCGAACACGACGTCGATGTCGTCGAACACCGACATCTCCAGCAGCCCGTCGACGCCCTCGGCGGTGGTGGCGAAGCCGAGCCGCCGGGCCCGGGCGAGGCCGTCGGAGTCCGGGTCGATGCCGACCATCGCGGCCATCTCCAGGGTCTCCGAGAGCCGGACGATCTTCATCATCAGGTCGGAGCCGATGTTGCCGGACCCGACGATCGCCACCTTCGCGCGGCCGGTCACGAGGCACCTCCGGTGAAGCTCGCCCGGACCTCGCCGAGGCCGGTCAGGGTGGCGGTGAAGGAGCTGCCGGGCGCGACCGGCGTCATCGGGCCGAGCGCGCCGGAGAGCACGACCTCGCCGGCGCGCAGCGGGGAGCCGTACTCGCGCGACACCCGGGCCAGCCAGACCAGCGCGGCGACCGGGTCGCCGAGGCAGGCGGCGCCGGTGCCGGAGCTCAGCACCTCGCCGTCGGTGCCGGTCAGCGTCATCGCGACCTCGCGCAGGTCGCGGTCGCCGAGCTCGTGCCGGTCGTCGCCGAGCACGTAGAGGCCGCTGGAGGCGTTGTCGGCGACCGTGTCGACGATCGTGATGTCCCAGCCGGCGACCCGGCTGTCGACGATCTCCAGGGCGGGCACCACCTGGGCGACCGCGGCCCGGGCGGTGGCGGTGTCGATGTCGTCGTGGTCGAGGTCGGCGCCCAGCACGAACGCGATCTCGGCCTCGATCCGCGGCTGCAGCAGCCGGCCGATGTCGATCGGGACGTCCTGCGTGCAGGCCATGTCGGCGTAGAGCACGCCGAAGTCCGGCTGGTCCACCCCGAGCTGGGCCTGCACGGCGGGCGAGGTGAGGCCGATCTTGCGGCCGGCGACGGTGCGGCCGGCCTCCAGGTGGGCGGCGGTGAGCACGGACTGCACGGCGTAGCCGGTGGCGACGGTGGTGTCGGGCAGCAGGGCGCGGACCGGGTCGCACGGCGTGCCGCTGCGGGCCGCGTCGAGCAGCCGGTCCGCCGCCGTCCGCACCGCGTCGGTGGGTGTCGAGGTGGTCATGGCTCGACGGTGCCGTACGCGGTGCGCAACGATGGCACCGTGCGTTCCACTGTGCGAAACGCAGCCGGGGCGGACCGGCCGTCGATGCTCGGCCGCGCGATGCGGCTGCTCGCCGGGTTCCGGGCCGGGGAACCCGAGGTGTCGCTGGCCGAGCTGGCCCGGCGCAGCGGCGTGGCGAAGCCGACGGCGCACCGGCTGCTCGGCGAGCTGGAGACCTGGTCGATGGTCGAGCGCACGCCGGGCGGCTACCGGCTGGGGCTGCGGGCGTTCGAGCTGGGCCAGGTGGTGCCCCGCCAGCGCGACCTGCAGGAGTCGGCGATGCCGATCCTGACCGACCTGCACGAGGCCACCCGGGAGACCGTGCACCTGGCCGTGCCGGACGGCGCGGACGTGATCTACCTGCAGAAACTGTCGGTCGCCGGCGGGCCGCGGCTGCCGTCGCGGCTCGGCGGGCGGATGCCGGCGCACTGCACCGGCGTCGGGAAGGTGCTGCTGGCGTTCGGCCCGCCGCAGCTGCTCGACGCCGCCCTGGAGCGCGGCCTGGTGCGCTGCACCCCGCGCTCGGTCACCGCCCCCGGCCTGCTGGCCGAGCGGCTCGCCGAGATCCGGGCGCGCGGGCACGCCGAGGAGTACGAGGAGTCCGCACCCGGCGTCGCCTGCGTCGCGGCGCCGGTGCTCGGCCCGGACGGGATCGCGGTCGCCGCGCTCTCGATCACCGGCTGGTCGACCCGGTTCGCGCCGGCCCGGGTCGTCCCGGCCGTCCGCACCGCGGCGCTCGGCCTGTCCCGGGTGCTCGGCTGGGGCGGCGCGCCCCGGGACGCGGTCAGATGATCGCCACCGGATCGAGCATCGACCCGGTCGCCCCCTCGATCTTGATCGGCAGCGCGACGAACAGGAACTCGTACGCCCGGTCCCGGGAGAGCTCCTCCAGGTAGATGGACTCGAACAGGTAGATCGCGCTCTCGATGAGCAGCAGCGTGTGCACCGGCTGCGGGTTGGCGGGCTCGCCGGGGTCCGGCGCGGGCTGGACCTCGAAGGTCTCGGTGTCGCTGCCGGCCGCGACGACGCCGCGGTCGAGCAGCCAGCGGGCGGCGCTGATGTCCGGGCCCGCCGTCGCGTGCCGGGCGAGCGCCTCGGTGTCCGGCCACTTGCCGAGGTAGCCGGTCCGGATCAGCACGACGTCGCCGGAGCGCACCTCGACGCCCTGCGCGTCGGCGACGGCGGCGAGCTCGTCGGCCGTCACCGGGTCGGACTTCGGGAGCGCGTCGACGCCGCGATGGGCGGCCACGTCCAGCAGGACGCCGCGGGTGATGAACGGCGGCAGCTTCGAGGCGTCGCCGAGCCGGGGCCCGCCGTCGCCCAGGTGCTCGCGCGCGTTGCCCCCGCCGTACCAGTGGTCGTCCTCGCCGATCGTCATGTGCGCCAGCGCATCGACGTGCGCCCCGCAGTGCGACGTGGCGCTCACGAGCTCGGCCATGTAGCCGAGGTTGACCTCGTTGCGCGGGCCCCACGGCTGCCGCCCCTCGGCCCGCAGGCCGCCGGGGGTGCGGGACATGCTCACCTGGAACGGCGGGTGCGCACCGAACAGCGGCATCCCGGTGAACCGCGGCACCGACAGCGAGTAGGTGATCCCGCGCCGGGGCAGTGCCAGCGCGGCGAGGGTCTCCTCCGGGGTCCGGAAGGCGGCGGGCCCGCGTTCGCGGTCGCCGGTCGTTGGCAACGGCATGATCGGAGGCTACCATCGATTATCGATAGTTCAACGACCCTTCCTGGAGGGACCGATGGCCAGCACGGCGACGAAGCCCGCGATCATCACCTGTGCACCGACCGGCGCGATCCACACCCCGACCATGTCGCCGGCGCTCCCGGTCACCCCGGAGGAGATCGCCGAGGCGAGCCTGGCCGCGGCCGGGGCGGGTGCGGCGATCGCGCACCTGCACGTCCGCGACCCGCACGACGGCCGCCCGGTCCAGGATCCCGGCCTGTTCAAGGAGGTCCTGGCGATCATCAAGGACCGCTCCGACGTGGTCGTCAACCTGACCACCGGCGGCAGCCCGCAGATGACCGTCGACGAGCGGATCGCGCCCGCCGTGCAGCTCGCCCCGGAGCTCGCCTCGCTCAACATGGGCTCGATGAACTTCGGGCTGTTCCCGATGCTCAACCGGTTCCCCGAGCTGAAGCACGACTGGGAGCACGCGCACCTGAGCAACAAGGACATCGTCTTCAAGAACACCTACGCCGACATCGAGCGGATCCTCAAGCTCTGCGGCGACCAGGGCACCCGCTTCGAGTTCGAGTGCTACGACACCGCGCACCTGTACAACCTGGCGTCGATGCTGGACCGCGGGCTGGTCCGGCCGCCGCTGTTCGTGCAGACGGTGTTCGGGCTGCTCGGCGGGACCGGCGCGGACCTGGAGGACCTGGCGCACATGCGCCGGACCGCGCACCGGCTCTTCGGTGACGACGTCGAGTGGTCGGTGCTCGGGGCGGGCTCGGCCCAGATGCGGCTCGGCACCATCGCGCTGACCCTCGGCGGCAACGCCCGGGTCGGCCTCGAGGACTCGCTGTGGGACGGCCCCGGCACGCTCGCGGAGTCCAACGCCGCGCAGGTCGAGCGGATCACCGCGATCGCCCGGCTGCTGCACCGCGAGGTCGCGACCCCGGCCCAGGCACGGGCCCGGCTGGACCTGCGAGACTCGGCGGGCAGCTGACCGACGAAGGAGACCATCCGATGACCGCGAGCGGCCCGTCCCCCGACCTCGGTGGAGAGTTGCTGTCGGACAAGGTCAAACGCCTCGTCCTCGACCGCATCATCCACGGGCACTACAAGCCGGGGGAACGGGTCGTGGAGTTCCAGCTCGCGAAGGAGCTCGGGTTCAGCCAGTCGCCGGTGCGCGACGCGCTGCGCGAGCTCGCCGCGATCGGCGTCATCACCATGCACCCCCGCCGCGGCGCCCGGGTGCGGATGCCGAGCGCCAAGGAGCTCGCCGACGTCAGCCAGGTGCGCGCCGAGATCGACGCGCTCGCCGCACGGCTGGCCGCCGACCGGCTGTCCGCGGCGACCGTCGCCACCCTGGAGGAGCTGGTCGACCGGATGCTCGACCGGCTCGCCGACGGCGACTTCCCGGCCGTCACCGAGGCCGACGTGCGGTTCCACCAGCTGATCGTGCAGGCGTCCGGGAACCGGGCCCTGGAGCAGACCTTCGAGCAGCTCGCGCCGTTCGCCAGGACGTTCCTCACGCTGACCCTGCCCGACGTCGACGTGCACGAGATCCTCCTGGAGCACCGGGAGATCCTCACCGCGCTGACCGCACCGGACCCGGACGGCGCGGCCGACGCCGCCCGCAGGCACCAGCTGCACGTCCGGTCCCTGATGCTGAGCCGTGCGGCGACCGAGGACGGCGACCAGCTCGCCGCCGCCCGCACCTCCTGACCGAACGGGTCGCGGCCGGCCGCCCGGCGGTCGTCCCGCCGACGGGGCCCACGACGATCAATCGATTATCGATAGAACGTTGACGCTCCGTCGCACACCTTGGTAGCTTTCGATTATCGATAGATGCGGTGGTCGCCATGACCGCATCACCCGGTCGGCCGGCGCCGCCCCGCTTCGCGGAGCGCGGCCTGCGGCACACCCGACGACGTGGAGCCACGATGACCGACACCATGCAGGCCCTGGTGGTCCTGGAACCCGGCGTTCTGGAGATCCAGGAGCAGCCGGTTCCCGAGCCCGGCCCGAACGAGGTGCTCGCCCGGGTGCGCTCGACCTCGATCTGCGGCACCGACGCGCACCTGATCAACGGTGACTACCCGGGCTTCTGGCCGCCGGCGTTCCCGTTCACCCCCGGCCACGAGTGGGCGGGCGACATCGTCGCACTGGGCCCGGGGGTCGCCGAGCTGGGCTGGGCGGTCGGCGACCGGGTCGCCGGCACCAGCCACAACGCCTGCGGCGTCTGCCAGAAGTGCGTGGAGGGCCGCTACAACCTCTGCGAGAACTACGGCAGGCCCGGCCTGCACGCCCAGTACGGGCACAACCACCAGGGCGTCGACGCCACCTACGCGGTGCACAACGTCAAGTGCATCTTCCGGCTCCCCGAGACCGTCTCCTACGATCTCGGCGCCGTCATCGACCCGGCCAGTATCGCGCTGCACGTCGCCCGGCGCGGCAACATCGAGCCGGGCGACACCGTCGTCGTCACCGGAGCGGGCGCGATCGGAATGCTCGCCGCGGACGGCGCGCGGATCTGCGGGGCCGCCCGGGTGATCGTGGTCGGCCGCGGCTACCGGCTGGACAAGGCCGCCGCGCTCGGCTCCGAGACGGTGGACTCCGAGGCGGGCGATCCGGTCGCCGCGGTCCGCGAGCTCACCGGTGGTCTCGGCGCGGACGTCGTGCTGGAGTGCGCCGGGGTCCCGCAGACCCTCGGCTGGGCGATGGCGATGCTGCGCCGCGGCGGCCGGTGCGCGATGGTCGGCATCCCCACCGAGGACGTGCTGCTCGCCTGCAAGCCGCTCGTCCTCGACGAGCTGGAGCTGGTCGGCTCGCGCGCCTCGGCCGGCGAGATGCGGCGGGTCATCCCGTTCGTCGCCGACGGCCGGATGCAGGCCGCCGAGCTGATCACCCACCGGTTCCCGCTCGCCGAGTACGAACAGGCACTGGCCACGTTCAACGACCGGGCCAGCGGCGCGATCAAGATCATCGTCAATCCCTGATCCGGGCCGACCACGCGAAGGGACGGGATCGACGCCGATGTCCGTGTACCACCGCCCGCGAAGCCTGCCGGACGCGCTCGCGGCGCTCGCCGAACCGGGTGCCCGGGCGCTGGTCGGCGGCACCGACCTGCTGGTCGGGCTGCGGCACGGCACCGTCGTGCCGAGCGTGATCGTCGACCTGAAGGCGCTCGACGACCTGCCCGATCCACTGCGGGTCACCGACGACGGGATCGCCGTCGGGCCGACCCTCACCCTCGGCGAGCTGGTCGCCGATCCGGCCGTGCAGGAGTGGTTCCCGGCGCTCGTCGAGGCCGCCCGCACCGTCGGCTCGGTCGCCATCCGGAACCGGGCCAGCCTGGTCGGCAACCTGTGCAACGCCTCCCCCGCCGCGGACACCGCACCCGCCCTGCTGGTGCACGACGTCTCGGTCACCATCACCTCGCCCGGCGGCTCCCGCACCGTCGCACTGGCCGAGTTCTTCCACGGGCCGCGGCGCACCGCCTGCGGCCCCGGCGAGCTGGTCACCGGGCTGACGATCGGGCGTCCCGCGCCCGGCTCCGGCTCGGCGTTCCAGCGGCTCACCCGGCGCCGCGGCGTGGATCTCGCGACCGTCGGCGTCGCCGCCGCGGTCGACCGGTCCGGTTCGGTGACCCTCGGGCTCAGCGCCGTCGCGCCCACCCCGCTGCGGGTCCCCGTCACCGGGACCGTCGACGCGGCACTCGGCGCCGCCACCCCGATCTCCGACGTCCGGGGCGGGCAGGTCTACCGCACCGCGATGCTGCGGGTCCTCGCCCGCCGCGCGATCGACACCGCCACCGACCGCCGCCACCTCCAGGAGGTGACCCCGTGACCGCACCGACCTCACCGACAGCAGGGCCGGCAGGGCCGGCAGGCAGCCGGCGCGTCACCGTCACGGTGAACGGGACGCAGCACACCCTCGCCGTCCCGGCGCACCGCACCCTGCTGGAGGCGCTGCGCGACGAGCTGGACCTGCCCGGTTCCAAGAGCTGCTGCGCCGAGGGCGAGTGCGGCGCGTGCACCGTGCTGCTCGACGGCCGCGCCGTCAACGCCTGCCTGGTGCTGTGCCTGGAGGTCGAGGGCCACGAGGTGACCACCATCGAGGGCCTGTCCCGGGACGGCCTGACCGACCTGCAGCAGGAGTTCCTCGCCGCGGGCGCCGTGCAGTGCGGCTTCTGCATCCCCGGCCAGGTCGTCTCCGCCGAGTACCTGCTGCGCACCACCCCGGACCCGACCGAGCCGCAGATCCGCGACGCGCTCGCCGGGAACCTCTGCCGGTGCGCCGGCTACCAGCGGATCGTCTGCGCGGTCCGGGCGACCGCCGACCGGCGGGCGGCCGCCGATGACTGACGTCCGCGAGCACGCCACCGGGCACCCGGCCACCGACCCGCACCGGGAGGTCGGCGCACCGGTGCTGCGCTACGGCGGCGCCGACCGCACCACCGGCGCCCAGCGCTTCCTCGCCGACCTGCCGTTCCCCGGCGCCGCCCAGGTCGCGCTGGTGTCGGTGCCGGTCGGCTCGGCCCGGATCGACGCCGTCGACACGTCCGCGGCGCTCGCCGTGCCCGGCGTGGTCGCCGTGCTCACCGCCGCCGACCTGCCCGATCCGATGCCCCGGTTCGGGATCTCGCACCGGGACCGCCCGGTGCTGGCGACCGGCCGGGTCACCTACCACGGCGAGCCGGTCGCGGCGGTCGCCGCCGAGACCCTGGACGCCGCCCGCGAGGCGGCCCGGGCGGTCCGGATCGACTACACCGAGTTGCCCGGCGTCTACACCCTGGACGACGCGCTGGCCCCGGACGCACCGCTGGTCCAGGACCCGTCGGTGCGCCCGGACGGCGACCCGCTCGCCGGGGGCAACGTCCTCGAACACGTCCACTACGGCTGGGGCGGGCCCGGCACGACAGCCGACCCGGACACAGATACAGATACAGCGCTGGTCGTCGAGGACGTCTACACCTTCCCGATGGTCACCCACTTCCCGATCGAGCCGGGCGGCACCGTCGTCGTCCCGACCGACCAGGGCGGGCTCGACGTCTACTCCCCCGTCCAGCACCCCTACCTGCTGCAACGCACGATCGCCGCGCTCGTCGACCTCCCGCTGAGCCGGGTCCGGGTGGTCGCGCCGGATCCCGGCGGCGGCTTCGGCGGCAAGCAGAACCCGCGGTTCGAGCCACTGCTGGCCCATCTCGCACTGCGCACCGGACGCACCTGCCGGCTGGTGCTGTCGCTGGAGGACACCTTCCAGTCGATGCGCCGGGCCGGCTGCCGGGTGCACGCCCGCACCGGCTTCACCGCCGACGGCGCGATCACCTTCCACGACGTCCGGGCCGACTACCAGATCGGCGCCTACGCCGACGTCGCGCCGCGGGTGATGACCAAGGGCAGCTACGTCGCGGCCGGCCCGTACCGGATCCCGTCGGTGCGCATCGAGGGCCGCGCGGTGCTGACCAACACCACGCCGAGCACCGCGTTCCGCGGGTTCGGCAGCCCGCAGGTCTGCTGGGCCACCGAGAACCAGCTCGACGCCGCCGCCCGCAGGCTCGGCATCGACGGCCTGGAGATCCGGCGCCGCAACCTGGCCGCCCGCGGCGAGGAGTTCATCCGGGGCGGGTCGCCCGCCGCCGCCGACGGAGACTGGCGCCAGGCCCTGGACAAGGCCGCCGAGCTGGTCGGCTGGCACGAGCCGCCCGCGCCGAACCGGGGCCGCGGCATCGCCGTCGGCATCAAGCCGGGTGCGACGTCCGGGCTGTCGCAGAGCCTGGTCCGGCTGCTGTCCGACGGCAGCGCCATCGCCTACGCCGGCACCTCCGACATGGGCCAGGGCGCCCGCACGCTCTGGCAGCAGATCCTCGCCGACGAGCTGGGCGTCGGGCTGGACCGGGTCACCGTGGTCAGCGGCGACACCGCGACCGTCCCGTTCGACCTGCAGACCTCGGCGAGCCGGTCGACGGTGTTCATGGGGACGGCGGTGCTGCGCGCCTGCCGGGACGTGCGCCGGCAGGTGCTGGAGCTGTTCGCCGAGACCACCGGCACCCCGGAGGAGCTGCTCGACCACGCACCCGGGGTGCTGCTCACCCCGGACGGGGAGCTGCCGCTGGCCGACGCCGCCCGCACCGCGCTCGGCTCGCTGCACGGCGAGTTCATCGGCCAGGGCACCCGGCGGTTGCGCGGCCGGGCCGGGCACCCGCTCGGCGGCGACGCCGCGTTCTACGAGTTCAACGCCACCGCGATCGAGGTCGAGGTGGACCGGGAGACCGGCGAGCTGCTGCTGACCCGGCACGTCACCGTCGGCGACGTCGGCGCCGAGCTGAACCCGCTGCAGGTCGTCGCGCAGGACGAGGGCGCCGCGATCATGGGCCTCGGGCACAGCCAGATGGAGCAGCTGCTGCTCGACGAGCACGGCCGGATCCGGAACCTGGGCGCGCTCGACTACCGGATCCCCACCTTCCAGGACGTGCCGCTCGATCTCGTCTCGGCGGCGATCGAGAACCACGACGGACCCGGGCCGTACGGCTCCAAGGGCATCAGCGAGGGCGCCCTGCTCTGCACCGCCGGCGCGCTCGGGGCCGCGGTCGCCGACGCGACCGGGGTCGTCATCCGCGATCTGCCGCTCACCCCGGAACGGGTGTGGACGGCCCTGCACGCCGAACCGGCCGACTGACCGGACCCGGTCCCACGGCCAGCCCAGCACGTCGTCAACGAAGGAGTTCACGATGTCCCGCACCCCCGTCGTCTGTCTCGCCGGAACCCTGGACACCAAGGGAACGGAGTACGCCTACGTCCGCGACGCGCTCGTCGCCGCCGGGGTGGACGTGCTCGTCGTCGACTGTGGTGTCCTCGGCGAGCCCTACATCACGCCGGACGTCCCGGCCTCGGAGATCGCCTCGCGGGCCGGAATCGATCTGGCCGACTTCGCGCAGAGCGTCGAGGGCGCCGGTGGCCGGACCCTGGCGGTCAGCAAGATGAGCGAGGGCCTCCGCTCGCTGCTCTCCGAGCTCGCCGCCGAGGGCCGGATCGACACCGTGCTCGGGCTCGGCGGCACCGGCGGCACCGACCTGCTCAGCGGCGCGTTCAAGAACCTCGAGATCGGCGTACCGAAGCTCATCGTGTCCACCATGGCGTCGAACAACACCCGGCCCTACGTCGGCCACTCGGACATGATGATGATGAACGCGGTCACCGACATCGCCGGGCTGAACCGGATCTCCAAGCAGGTCCTGATCAACGCCGCGCACGCCGCCGCCGGGATGGCGCGGGGCTACGAGACGACCCGCTCGCACGCCCGGGCCAGCAAGCCGCTGATCGCGGTGTCGATGTTCGGCGTGACCACGCCCGGCGTGATGCGGATCCGGGAGAAGCTGGAGGCCGGCGGCTTCGAGGTGGTCACCTTCCACGCCGTCGGCGAGGGCGCCGGGATGGAGCACCTGATCGACTCCGGCGCCATCGACGGGCTGATCGACTACACGCTGCCCGAGATCCTCAACCACTGGAACCGGGGGATCTTCGACCCGGGCTGCGAGCGGATGGACGCCGCGATCCGGGCCGGGATCCCGCAGGTCGTGGTGCCCGGCGCCGCCGAGTGCTTCAACTTCGGCGCCCGCGACACGGTGCCCGCCGAGTTCGACACCGACGAGCGCAACATCATCATCCACAACCCGAACGTCACCTCGCTGCTGGCGACCGCCGACGAGATGCGCCGGCTCGGCGAGTACGTGGCCGATCACGTCAACCGGGCGACCGGGCCGGTCGCCGTCGGCATCCCGACCGACGGCCTGGACAACTACTTCAGGTCCGGCAGCCAGTGGCACGGCGTCGACGTCACCCCGCTGCTCGACGCGCTGCGGGCCGGCCTGGACCCGTCGGTCGAGGTCGTCGAGCGGCACACCAACATCAACGACCCGGAGTTCGCGGACGCCGTCCACGAGCTGTTCATGAAGCAGTGGGCCCGCCGCAGCGAGCTCACCGCCGCCGCCGCGGGCTGATCCCCTCCCGCCGGTCAACGAGGAAGGCCGCCGCCCATGACCCGTCTGCTCCTGTTGCGCCACAGCGAGGTCGCCTCGCACCGGGGCGACGTCCCGATCACCGACGACGGCGTCCGGATCGCCACCGAGGCCGGGGCGCGGCTGGGCGCCCGGGAGGCCGGGCCGATCCGGATCGTCAGCGGGGAGACCCGCCGGGCGCGGGAGACGGCGGCCGCGATCGCCGCGGGCGCCCGCGGCTGCGGTGCCGCCGTCGTCGAGGACGGGGTGGCCTTCGCGCTGCGCAACCCCGACCTCTACCTGGCGGGCGTCCGGGTCGACATGGTGAGCAGTGCGGAGCGGTTCGCCGTGCAGGTGCCCGGGTTCGACGAGGCCGACGTGCGCAAGGTCCGGTTCTTCGACGACTGGCTGACCGTGCCCGACCGGGTCGGCTGGTGGGTGGCGCACCAGGACCCGCCCGGCGACACCGCGGCCGCCGTCGCCACCCGGATCCGGGCGTTCGCCGGCAGCTTCGCCGACCGGCCCGACCGAGCGGGCCTGGTCGTCGCCGTCACCCACTCGCCGGTGCTGCGGGCCTGCGCGCTGGCGCTCACCGGGACCGATCCCGGGGAGCCGGCGTGGGTGTCCGGGCTGCAGGCACAGGTGCACGACGACCGGTCGGTCACGATGGAGCTGCTGCCGGAGGCCCCCTGAGCGGGACCGCGCGGGAGTAGGTTGGCGCGCCCCACCACCACGACCCGCCCGGAGGCACCGTGCGCACCCCGCAGGACGTCCTCGCCCCGCTCACCGACAGCGCCCTGTTCCTCACCCTCACCGTCCGGCCCGGGCACGAGGCGACCGTGCACGACTTCCTGCCCGATCTCGACGGGCTGGTGCGGTCGGTCGCGTTCCCGCACCCGCGGGAGGACCTGACCTGCGTGCTCGGGATCTCCTCCGACGCGTGGGACCGGCTGCTGTCCGGACCGCGCCCGGCCCACCTGCACCCGTTCCGGGAGATCGCCGGGGACCGGCACACCGCCCCGGCGACCGCCGGCGACCTGTTCCTGCACCTGCGCTCGACCCGGCCCTACCCGTGCTTCGAGCTGGGCAGGCGGGTCGTCGCCGCGCTGGGGCCCGCGGTGGAGGTGGTCGACGCGGTGCACGGGTTCCGCTACTTCGACCGGCGCGACCTGCTCGGCTTCGTCGACGGCACGGCGAACCCGACCGGCGACGACGCGGCCCGCTCCGCCCTGGTCGGCGACGACGACCCGGAGTTCGCCGGGGGCTCCTACCTGGTCGTCCAGAAGTACCTGCACGATCTCGCCGCCTGGACCGCGAAGCCGGTCGAGGACCGGGAGGCGTCGGTCGGCAGGCAGATGCTGGAGAACATCGAGATCCCGGACGACGAGAAGGCCCCCGACTCGCACGTCGCGCTCACCACGATCACCGACCCGGACGGCACCGAGCGCGACATCGTCCGGGACAACATGCCGTTCGGGTCGATCGGGCGCGCCGAGTACGGCACCTTCTTCGCCGGGTACGCCGCCGATCCCTCGGTCACCGAGCGGATGCTGACCCGGATGTTCGTCGGCGAGCCGGCCGGGACGACGGACCGGCTGCTGGAGGTGTCGACGGCCGTCACCGGCGGGCTGTTCTTCGTCCCGCCGGCCGAGCTGCTCGACGATCCCCCGCCGCTCCCGGAGCCCGGGCCGGCGGCCGCCGCCGGTGCCGGGCCGGCAGCCGGTGCCGGGTCGCTCGGCATCGGCGGGCTGCGGGCCGGGCCGGCCTAGCGGGTCACCGTGGTGACCACCACGGCGGCGCTCGCGGCGGCGATCGCGACGGCCGTGCGGGTCACCGCATCACCCACCGCGCCGGCGCCCCAGTTCCCGTCCTCCAGCTCCTTGGCGCGCTGGATCACCGCGCTCGACCACGTCGGCCGGGGGTGCAGCGACGGCAGCGTCCCGCTCGCCGAGACCAGCGCGATGACCGCGGCGGTGTGCGGGTCGGGCTCGGCGCCCGCCTCCAGCACGTCGACGACGCGCTGCCGCAGCTCGGTCTCGTGCGCGGAGCCGGTCGAGGGCAGCCGGGTCGTCGGGATCAGCCCGAGCAGGCGCTTGCGCTCGCGGCGGATGAACCCCCGCTGCAGCAGCCGCTCGGACAGCGGCGTCCACAGGTCGCCGAGCTCGGCGAGCAGGCTCTGCACGCGGCGCGGCCGCCGGGCGACGACGTCGTAGGCGTCCTGCAGCAGCGGATCGGGCAGCGGGCCGTCACCGACGGCGACGATCATCGGGCCGCCCAGCCCGGCCCGGCTCTCGTCGGCCTCGACCCGGCCCAGCAGCGCGAGCTCGACCAGCATGCCGCCGCCGAGCACGTAGATCAGCGTGCCCGCCCCGGCCGGGGTGCCCGACGTGTCGTCGAGCATCAGCAGCAGGGTGTCCTCGACGATCAGCGTGTCGTCCCGCATGTCCTCCGCCTCCTGTGGGGCCTGTCCCTCGCGCCCTGGACCCAGTCGACACCATGCCGCTGCGGCACGGTCAAGCCGCGCGCACCGATCGGGTCAGAGCCCGGTCCACAGCGTCTCGGCGTCGAGCACCCGGTTGCGGCGCAGGGTGAGCAGCCGTTCGGTCGCGGCCAGCGCCCCCGCGACGAGCAGGGTCGCGTTCAGCCAGGCCGGCAGCGACACCGGTGAGGTGAACGTGCCGACGAGCTCGGCGATCCGGGGCTGCGCGGTGATCAGCTCGAGCCCCTGAGGCACCGCCAGCACCAGGTTGACGGCCAGGATCAGCACCGCGGTCACCGCGATCGCCCGGCTCACCCCGGGCCGGCGCCGGGCCAGCCGGGCGCGCCGGTGCTCCAGGGTGCCGGGCACCGGGCTCAGCCGGCGCTCGGGCCCGGAGTCGGGGACCAGGTGGATCCGGGTGAGCCCATACAGGCCGGCGTCGACCTCGATCCGGCCGCCCGGGACCGGGAGCCGGGCCGGCATCTCGGCCGTCGCCACCCGGCGTCCGTCGAGGTGCAGCCGGGCGTCCCAGCCGGCGCCGATGTCGATCTCGACCGTCCAGGTCGCCGGGCGGCCGTCCGGGCCGGGATGGCCGATCTCGTAGAGGAACCGGTGCAGGATCTCGTGGCGCCGCAGCGGGCGCAGCCGCTCGCCGCTCACGGCGCCGCCGGCCCCAGCGCGCTGCCGGGCGGCAGCGGCATCGGCGCCAGCCGGTAGACGGGCGGCTCGGTGCCGTGCAGGTGCCGCACCAGGTAGTCCCAGGTCCGGCGCTGCACGTGGTGCATCTTCAGCAGCAGCGAGTGCTCCCCGCCGGGGACGATCAGCAGGTCGACGTCGCGATCGGCGTCGATCAGCGCGTTCACCAGGCGCAGCGTGTGGTACGGGTGCACGTTGTCGTCGAGCTCGCCGTGGATCAGCAGGAGCTTGCCGGTCAGGCCGGCCGCGATGGCCGGTGTGGAGATCGCCTGCCTGCCCTCCTCGCTGACGTCGCCGTGGTACTGCTCGGCCCACATCGGCAGGTAGAAGCCCGGATCGTGGTTGCCGGCCACGGACACCCCGACCGAGAAGAAGTCCGGGTGCGCCAGCAGCGCCCGCGCGGTGGCGTACCCGCCGCCGGAGTGCCCGGTGATCCCGACCCGGCCGGTGTCCAGCCACGGGTACCGGTGCCCGAGCTCGCGGATCGCGGCGATGTGGTCGTCCAGCGCGCCGTCGGCGAGGTTGCCGTAGGAGTGGTCGTGGAACGCCTTGCTGCGCCCGGCGGTGCCGCGCCCGTCGATGGCGACGACGGCGAACCCGAGCGCGGCGAACGCCTCCGGCTCACCGGAGTGCGGCGAGTCGAACCCCGGCCCGGCCCGGTACACCTGCGGCGCACCGTAGATGTGCTCGACGATCGGGTAGCGCCGCTCCGGGTCGAAGCCGTGCGGGCGCCACAGCAGGCCGTACACCGGGGTGCGCCCGTCGGCGGCGGTCGCGGTGAACCGCTCCGGCGGCGACCAGCCGAGCGCGGCCAGTGCCTCGGTGCCCGGCGCCTCCAGCTCGACCAGCACCTGCCCGTCGCCGCCGAGCACCCGCGAGCGCGGGGCCACCGACACCGACGACGCCCGGTCCACCAGGTAGCCGCCCTCCGGCGGGCTGGTCGCGTCGTGATCGAGGTCGTCGTCGGTGAGCCGGGTGAACCCGCTGCCGTCCAGCCCGATCCGGCAGATCTGCCGCAGGTAGGGGTCGTCGCCGACGAGCCCGGCGGCGACGAACCACAGCTGCCTGCGCTCCTCGTCGACCCACAGCACCGACCGGACCGGCCACTGGCCGCGGGTCACCCGGGTGACCTCCGAGCCGTCGGCGGAGTACAGGTAGAGGTGTCCCCAGCCGTCCCGCTGGGACCACCAGAGGATCTCCCCCGAGTCCAGCACCCGCGCCATCGGCGGGTCGCCGAGCTGCGGGGTCGGGTCGACCCGGGTCTCGCCGGTCTCCCGGACCAGGACGGTGGTCTCGCCGGTGCCGGGATCGAACCGGTGCAGCTCCAGCGCGCGGGCGTCGCGCGGCGCGCGCAGGAAGTGCACGGCCTCGCCCTTCTCGCCCGTCCACCAGGCGTAGACCAGCGCGGTCGGGTGCACGATGGTCGCCGGCTCACCCTGCTGCCGGACGATCGTGCGCTCCGCGACGTCGATGACGTTCCAGGTCATCGTCGCCTGGGCCTCGTCGCCGGGCATCGGGTAGCGGTAGCGGTGCTCGACCGGGCGCCCGCCGCCGGGCGGGGACGACTCGACGAGCACCTGCTCGGGCAGGCCGCGCTGGTCGAGCCGGTGCACGAGGATCCGGGTGGAGTCCGGCGACCAGGTCAGCAGCCCGAACGGGGCCAGCCCGAACGCCCGCATCAGCGCCCGCCCGCTCATCGGGTCGGGCAGGCTGCCGTACTCGTGGCCGGGCTCGGCGTCGTCGGTGAGCGTGATCTCCTCGCCGTCGTCGCGGTTGCGGACGTGCACGTTGCCGTCCCGGGTGAACGCGACCCACCTGCCGTCCGGGGAGACGATCTCGCCGGGTGCGACGGCGTCGTCGTCGACCCGGACGCACTCGCCGCCGCCGTCGGACCACTCCCAGCGCTGCTCGAACGCGGTGAACCGGACGACGTCGTCGGCGCGGCCGGGGAGATCGAACTCGACCTGCTGCAGCGGCAGCGCGTCGGCCTGCACCGGGTGCCCGGAGGCGGTGGACAGCGCGGCGGCGAGCCGGTCGTGGTCGAACGCGGGCCGGCGGACGCCCTCGGCCGGATCGACCAGCAGGTGGCGGTCGGCGATCCGGTAGCGGAAGCGGGCGCCGCCGCGCTGCCACTGCGGCCGCACCGCCGGTACCTTCCGCGACCGGTAGGGCAGCAGCATCTGCTCGGCGCGGGCGTAGTCGGACTCGGTGAGCCGGGTCATGTCGGGTGTCCCCCTCGCTGTGGTCACGCGTCACGGTGTTCACGCGTCATGTCGTCACGCTCGACGGGACACCCGGCCGCCGCGGCACACTCAAGGTGATGTGACGCAGGACACTCGCGGGTCGGGCGTACTCTCGGACCTGGTCGCTCGTCCGAGTCGTTTGGAGGGATCCGGATGGCACACGTCCCCGCGGTGGACCGCGAGAAGGAGATCGTCGCGGCCGCGATCCGGGTGCTGAGCCGGGCCGGGGTCGCCGGGGCCACCACCCGGGCGGTCGCGGCCGAGGCCGGCATCCCGCTGGGCACGCTGCACTACGTGTTCCCGTCCAAGGACCGGATGCTCATGGCCGTGGTCGATGCGGTCGCGGACGAGGTGCTGGACACCGTGCGCCGTGGCATGGATCCCGGCCGCGGGGTGGCGCACGCCCTGCGGCACGGCGTCAGCACGTTCTGGGAGACCCTGGTCGAGGACCGGGTCGGGCTGCAGATCATGCAGTACGAGCTGGCGATGTACTCGGCCCGCCGGACCGGCGCCGGGGACTCCGGGTCGCTCGGCCGGTCCCAGGTCCGGCGCTACACCGGCCTGGTCGGCGAGCTGTGCGAGCAGGCCGCGCGGGCGGCCGGTGAGCGCTGCGCGGTCGACGCCGACACCCTGGGCCGGCTGCTGCTCGCCGTGCTGGACGGCCTGGTGGTCCAGTACGTCGCCGATCCCGACGCCGGGCGGGCCCGGCGCGATCTCGACCGTGCGACGGCCATGCTGGTCGGCTACGCCGATCCGCGCCCGATCGGCGCGCCGATCCCCTCCTGACCGCCGGTTGCCGGGCCGCGATCCACTGGACTACCGTCGACTCGGTCGGTTGACCGAGTCGACGTCGGGGGTGGCGATGGAGCAGGTGGACGTCGTGGTGATCGGCGCCGGGCTGTCCGGCCTGGTCGCCGCGCGGGAGCTGCACCGGCGGGGCGTCGACGTGCTGGTCCTGGAGTCGGCCGACCGGCCGGGCGGGCGCGCGCTGACCGAGACCACCGCGCTCGGCTCCCGGGTCGATCTGGGCGGCCAGTGGATCGGCCACGGCCACCACCGGATCACCGCGCTGGCGGCCGAGCTCGGCGCGACCCCGTTCCGGATGCACACCGGGACACTGCCCACGGTGCTCGACGGCGGCCGGGCGCTCCCGGCGGCCGCGCCGCCGGTGCTCGTCGCCGGGCTCGCGCTCGCCGGGATCGAGCTGCTCTCCCGCACCGGCGTCCCGCGACGGGCCGGCGACCACACGCTGCGGTCGCTGCTGGACCGGGTGCCCGGGCGCACCGCGCGCCGGCTGCTGGAGGTCGCGCTGTCCGCAGCCTGGACCGCCGATCCGGACCGGTTCTCGCTCCGGGCGATGACCCGGATGGTGCGCAGCCAGGGTGGGCTGCGCGCCGCGCTGGGCACCCGCGGCGGCGCCCAGGACACCCTGCTCGTCGAGGGGATGGGTGCGCTGGTCGACGGTCTGGCCGCCGGACTCGGGGAGCGGCTGCGGCTCGGGGAGCGGGTCGTCGCGGTCACCGACGACGGGACGGGCGTCACCGTGCACACCGCCACCGGCCCGGGCAGCGGCACCGTGCGGGCCGGGCGGGTGGTGGTCACCGCACCCCCGCCGACGGCCGCCCGGATCCGGTTCGACCCGCCGCTCCCGCCGGAGCGCGCCGCGCTCGGGACGGACCTGTACATGGGTTCGGTGCACAAGGCGATCGCGGTCTACGAGCGCCCGTTCTGGCGGGACCGCACCAGCGCGGAGCTGCTGGTTCTCGATCCCCCGGGCCGGGCGGTGTTCGACAGCGGACCGCCGGACGGGCCGGGGCACCTGTGCGTGCTCGTCGCCGGTCCGGCGGCACGGGAGATCGACGGCCTGGACCCGGCCGAGCGCCGCGAGCGGCTGCTCGGGCCGCTCGCCGCGCACCTCGGCGGGCAGGTGCGCGAGCCGGTCGGCTGGCACGAGAGGTCCTGGCACCTCGACGAGCACGCGGGCGGCGGCTATCTCGCGCTCCCGCTGCCCGGCACCACCGACGGGTTCCCGCCGGTCCCGTCCGCACCGGTGGGGAACGTGCACTGGGCGGGCAGCGAGACCTCCGCCGAGCATCCCGGCTACCTGGAGGGTGCGGTCGCGGCCGGCCTGCGGGTGGCCGACGAGCTGCATGATCACCGTCCCGGTGCGTGACACCGCGGAATCCGCGGCCCCGCGCACCACGACGGCGATCTTCCGTGCGCGGGGCGGTAGCGTCACGGGATGAGTGACGTCGGGACGGTCGCGGCCCGGGCGCTGTACGAGACCCGCAACGGCGGGACGGCGGTACTCGGCTCCGACAGCGGGGCCCGCGCCGTCGTGCAGTGGATCTGCTTCGGGCCGCGGGGCTACGTGTTCGAGGTGCCCGATCCGGCCAAGCACCGCCCGGGGTGGGTGCAGCGCTCGGTCGGGCGGCTGCTCGGCCGGGCCGACGCCGATCCGCCCGGCCTGGACGAGCGCCAGGTCCGCGGCCTGGAGGCGCTCGGCTTCGTCCCGGGCGAGCACGGCCACGAGCGGGAGCTGCGGGCCGGCGAGCTCGGCCAGGACGGGCTGGTGCATCTCGTCGTCGGCGCGCTGGAGGCGGTCGGCCTGGACGGCGATCCGCTGTCCTGCGAGGTCTTCGACACCTGATCTTCCGACCATCCCGGAAAGATCCTCACCGGACCCTGTTCACTCGTCGGACGGTCGCAGCAGGTCCGACAGCGCCGCGCAGGACTCGCGCAGCGCGTCCAGGCCGGCGCTCACCACCGGCCGGTGCTGTGACCCGGCGCGGACCGCGGCGATCACCCGGCGGATCGGCACCGGCGGGGCCCCGATCCGCAGCCGCCGGGTGTCGTGCCGGGCCGGCAGGTCGGCCAGCCGCGGGACCAGCGCCACGCCGAACCCGTACGACACCAGCGCGGCGCCGGTGTCCCACTCGTCGGCGAAGTGCGCGATGTCCGGCGCGAACCCGGCGCCGGCGCAGGCCAGGGTGACGAGCCGGTGGTAGGCCCGGCCGGGGTTGCTGCAGATCCAGCGGTCGGCAGCGACGTCGTTCAGCGCGACGTCGTCCCGCCCGACCAGCGGATGGTCCGGCCCGACCAGCAGGTCCAGCGGCTCGTCGTAGAGCGTCCACTGCTCGAACGCCGGATCGGTCACCGGCGGGATGCCCGCCGTCGCCACCACCACGACGACGTCCGTCTCGTCGGCGGCGAGCAGCTCGAACGCCCGGGCCGGCTCGGTCTCGCGCAGCTGCAGCCGCACCGCCGGGTGGCTGCGGCGCAGCCGGTCGAGCGTCTGCGGGACGACCGCGGCGGCGGCCGTGGAGAACCCGCAGAACCGCAGCGCGCCGCCCATCTCGCCGTGCCGGTGCGCGTCCAGCTCGGCCCGGGCCCGCTCCCACTGCGCGGCCAGGGTCTCGCCGTGCACCAGCAGGGTGCGCGCCGCCGGGGTGAGCCGCACCCCGCGCCCGTCCGGCTCCAGCAGGGTGACGCCGAGCTCCCGGGCGAGCGCCTGCATCTGGTGCGACGCCGCCGACGTCGTCATCCGGCAGACCTCGGCGGCGGCGGTCACGGTGCCGTGCCGGGCGATCGCCTGGAGCACCCGCAGTCGCCGGTCGATCATCTCGAAACTGTACAAGATCCCTAGTTCAACTCTGCGATGGACGTGAACGCTCCGCGTTCCGACACTGGCCCCCGTGAGCACCTACCACGCGATCGTCGTCGGGCTCGGCGGACTGGGGTCGGCGGCGCTGCACCGGCTCTCCCTCGAACACGGCCCGGGCGTGCTGGGCGTCGAGCAGTTCGAGCTGGGACACCACCGCGGCGCCTCCCAGGACCACTCCCGGATCATCCGGCTCGCCCAGCACCAGGAGCACTACGCCGCGCTCGCCGCGCCGGCGTACAAGGCGTGGGCCGAGGTGGAGGCCGAGTCCGGGCAGCAGCTCGTCACCCGCACCGGCGGGCTGGTGATCGAGGACCGGATCGCCCGCGCCGGCACCGCGACCGGCACCCGCAACATCGAGGGCTACACCGCGATGTTCGACCGCTTCGGTGTCGGCTACGAGCTGCTCGACGCCGACGAGCTCGCCCACCGCTGGCCGCAGTTCCGGCCCGCGGGCGGTGAGCAGGCGCTCTACCAGTCCGAGTCCGGCATCGTCGACGCCGCCCGGGCGAACGCGGTGCACATCGCGCTCGCCCGGGCGCACGGCGCCGCCGTCCGCACCCACACCCCGGTCCGCGCGATCCGCCCGGACGGCGACGGCGTCGCCGTCGTCACCGACGACGGGACGCTGCTCGCCGATCGCGTCGTCGTCACCAGTGACGCCTGGACCAACCAGGTGCTCGCCGGCACCGGCGTGACCCTGCCGCTGACCGTCCTGCAGGAGCAGGTCACCTACTACGCCACCCCGCACCTCGCGGAGTTCGCGACGTCCCGGTTCCCGGTGTTCATGTGGCACGGCCGGCACAACTTCTACGGCTTCGGCGTCCACGGCGAGATGGCCACCAAGCTCGGCCAGCACATGGGCGGGCACGAGACCACCGCCGACGACCGCACCTTCGAGCCCGATCCGGTGCGCCGCGACCGCTACGCGCGGTTCCTCGACCGGCACATCCCCCGGTTCGGCGGGCCGGAGCTGTACTCGAAGACCTGCCTCTACACCGTCCCGCCGGACCAGGACTTCGTGCTCGACACCGTGCCGGGGCACCCGCAGATCGTGGTCGCCGTCGGGGCCGGGCACGCGTTCAAGTTCGCCGCGCTGATCGGCGGGCTGCTCGCCGACCTGGCGGCCGGTCGCGCACCCGCGCACCCGCTCGACGCCTTCTCGATCACCCGGCCGGCCCTCACCGATCCGGCCTTCCCGCGCAGCTTCCACACCTGAACCACCCCGGGAGGGGGAACCGATGTCCACCGACGCCGTCACCACCGCGTCCGGCGGCAGCCCGCACGACGCGCTGCCCGCCCGGCCGATGAACCCGGAGCTGTTCACCGACGAGCTCACCTACCGGCACACCCGGCTGCCGGTGGACCGGGCGTCCACCCTGCTCCCGGACGCCTACACCTCCCCCGCGTTCTTCGCCCTGGAGCGGGAGCGGGTGTTCGCCTCCGGCTGGGTCGCCGTGGGGTTCGTCGCCGACGTCGACCGGCCGGGCGCCTGCGTCGTCGTCGACGTCGCGGGCCGGTCGGTGATCGTCACCCGCAACCGGCACGGCGAGCTGCGCGGCTTCCACAACGTCTGCCGGCACCGCGCCACCCGGCTGCTCGACGCCGACGCCCGCGAGGTCGGGCGGCGCGGCCGGATCCGCTGCCCGTACCACAGCTGGACCTACGACACCGACGGTGCGTGCCTGGGCACCCCGCTGTTCGAGGGCTCCGACGTGCCCCGGGGCGAGGAGGCGGTGTTCGACACGTCGGCGGCGGCCGCGTTCGACCGGGCCGACATGGGCCTGCTCCCGGTCGCCGTCGACACCTGGGGTTTCCTGCTGTTCGTCAATCTCGATCCGGCGCCGGGGACGCTCGCCGCGCAGCTCGGGGACCTGTCGTGGCGGTTCGCCGACCACCACCTCGACGGCTGGGTACCGCTGCGGCGCCGCAGCTACGACGTCGCCGCGAACTACAAGCTCGTCGCCGAGAACTTCATGGAGTACTACCACCTGCCGTGGGTGCATCCCGAGCTCAACAAGGTGTCCCGGTTCTCCGACCACTACCGCTGGCAGGGGCCCGGGATGTACACCGGCATGTGCACGACGCCGGTGTCGCGCAACACCGAAGACGGCGGCTGGGACGGCCTCCCGGCGCTGAGCACGCTCGGCGCGCGCGACGCCGACGCCGGCCGCTTCGTCTGGCTGTTCCCGAACACCGCGCTCGTCGTGCTCCCGAACCACGCGTTCGTGCTGCTCAACCGGCCGGTCGCGGCCGACCGGACGGTGGAGACCGCGGTGCTGCTCACCCATCCCGAGGCGGCCGCCGCGCCGGACGCCCAGGACGGGCTCGACCAGCTCGAACGGTTCTGGGACCTGGTCAACACCCAGGACCTGGAGATCGTCGAGCGGGTCCAGGACGGCATCGCGAACCCCGCCTACCGGGGCGGCCGGATGTGCTTCCGCTTCGAGGAGCCGCTGCACCGCTTCCAGAACATGATCATCGACCGGATGGTCGGGACCGACCGGGTGCCCGCCGGTGACGACGAGACGATGACCCGGATGTTCCCCGACCCGACGTGACCGCAGGGCTCACCCCCGGTGCGCCCGGGCGGCCGCGTCGATCCGGTCGTACAGCGCCGGCGACGTCGCCTCGTCGGCGAGATTGCCGACCTCCGCCCGGTGCCCGATCGCGCCGTCGACCGTCTCGCGCAGGATGTCGGCGTGCCCGGCGTGCCGGTGCGTCTCCGCGACCAGGTGCACCAGCACCCGGTGCAGGGTGACCGTGGCGCGCTCGGCGGGCCAGTGCGGGACGGTCCCCTCCGCGTCCGGCGCGAGCGCGGCGACGGTCGCGTCGGAGTGCGCCCACACCCGCCGGTAGAGGTCGACGACGTCGGCGCGGGACTCGCCGGGCGCCGCGAACAGGTCGACGACCGGATCGGTCCACACCTGCTCCATCCAGGCCGGGGCGTCCGGGAACGGGCGACCGAACGTGCTGCCCAGGTACCCGGCCTCGACCAGCGCGAGATGCTTGACCAGGCCGAGCAGGTTGGTCCCGGACGGGACCAGCGGGCGGCGGACGTCGTACTCGCCGAGCCCGTCCAGCTTCCAGAGCATCACCTCGCGTCCGGTCTGCAGGTATCCGCGCAGCGTCTCCTTGTCGTCCATCCCCGGGACCCTGCCCCCTCGGATGGGGGATGGCGACCCCGTACCTCCCGCCGTCCACGGGATGGGAGCGGCCCGCCCCGCGGCGGACGCTCGTCGTATCCGCGACATGCGACTCCACGAGATACGACACAGAGGACACCTGCGATGACCGACCAGCTCACCACCACCGAACCGCTGTCGTTCGACGGCACCCTGCTGCACCCCGGCGACCCCGGATGGGACGACGCCCGCCGCGCCTGGCAGCTGCGCGCCGACCAGCACCCCGCCGCGATCGTCCGGGCCGGCTCGGTCCGCGACGTGATCACCACCGTCCGCCGGGCCGCCGAGCTCGGCCTGCGGGTCGCCCCGCAGGCGACCGGGCACAACGCGGGCCCGCTCGGCCCGCTCGACGGCACCGCCCTGCTGCGCACCGGCGACCTGCGCGACGTCACCATCGACCCGCAGCGGCGGATCGCCCGGGTCGGGGCGGGCGCGCTGTGGGGCGACGTGACCGTCGCCGCGGCCGAGCACGGCCTCGCCGCGCTCGCCGGCAGCTCCCGCGACGTCGGCGTCGTCGGGTACACCCTCGGCGGCGGCGTGTCCTGGCTGGGCCGGGCGCACGGCCCGGCCGCCGGCCAGGTCACCGCCGCGGAGATCGTCACCGCGGACGGCGAGCTGCTCCGGGTCGACGACGAGCACCATCCCGACCTGTTCTGGGCGATCCGCGGCGGCGGCGGCTCGTTCGGCGTCGTCACCGCGCTGGAGTTCCGGCTGTTCCCGATCACCGAGGTGCAGGCCGGCGCGCTGTTCTGGCCGATCGAACGCGCCGCCGAGGTGCTGCACGCCTGGCGCGAGTGGGCGGACGAGGTCCCGGACACGGTGACCTCGGTCGGGCGGCTGCTGCGCTTCCCGCCGCTGCCCGAGATCCCCGAGCCGGTGCGCGGCCGGTCGCTGGTCGCGATCGAGCTGGCCTCGCTGGAGGGCCCGGTCGCGACCGAGCTGCTGCTGCGCAGGCTGCGCGCACTCGGGCCGGAGATGGACACCGTCCACTCGCAGTCCCCGGTCGACCTGGCCGACCTGCACATGGACCCGCCGACACCGGTCCCCGGGATCGGTGACGGCACCGGTCTGGCCGCGTTCCCGGTCGAGTCGCTGGACGCGCTGCTCGCCACGGTCGGCCCGGGTTCGACGCTGCCGCCGCTGCTGTCGGTGGAGATCCGGCAGCTGGGCGGGGCGCTGGCCCGCCCGGTCGGCGCCGTCTCCGGGCTGGACGCGGCGGTGGTCGTGTTCGCGGTGACGATCGCGCCCGACGACGGCGCGGCCGCCGCGGCGACCACCACACTGGACGCGCTCGCGTCCGCGCTCGCCCCGTGGGCCGCCGAGTCGACGTACCTCAACTTCGTCGAGCGGGCGGGGACCCGGACGTTCCCGGCGGCGACCCTGCGCAGGCTGCGCTCGGTGAAGACGACCTACGACCCGGCCGACCGGATCCGGGCGAACCATCCGGTCGCCCCGTTCGGTCCCGCCGGGTCCTGAACGGGCTGTCGGGTACCGAAGGGACTACGGACGACCGGGATGTGCACGCGTCCCGCCCGGGTGACCCTGGGCGGGACGCATCCGCGTGTCCCCGTCCCCACCGCCCCGGGAGAGCCACCGTGCCCCAGCCCGTTCCCGCCGTCCGGCCACAGCCGACCGAGGCGGGTGATCCCGGCCGCCGGATCCTCGTCACCGCATCGTCGCGGCTGCGCCGGGCCGTGCCGTTCGACGCCGCGGGCTGGTTCGCGGTGGACCCCGGCACGTTGCTGCCGACCTGCCCGGTGCTGATCGAGAACGTCGAGCCCGGCCGGTGCGAGGACTACTGGCTGCGCGAGGGCACCGTCGAGGACGTGACGCTGTTCCGCGACCTGGCCCGCCATCCGACACCGGCGGCCACCCTGCTGTCGGCGACCGGGGGCAATCCGCGGCGCAGCGCCCGCTACCGCGACTACCTGGAGCCCAACGGGTTCGCCGACGAGCTGCGGATCGCGCTGCGGGTCGGCGACCGCACCTGGGGGGTGGCCGTGCTGATGCGGACCGCCGACCGGCCGGCGTTCTCCCGGCGCGACGTCGACCGTGCGGTCGCCGCGGGCCCGGCGGTCGCGGCCGCGCTCGCGGCGCTGAACACCGCACAGCACCCGGACGACGCGGCCGGCGGCCCGGACTGCCCGGGCGTCGCCGTCTACACCGGCTGGGACGCGCCGCCGACCGTCGACGCGCAGGCCCGCCGGTGGCTCACCGAGCTGGCCGGGACCGACTGGGTGCACGACCGGACGTTCCGCACGACGGCGACCGCACTGATCTCGCGCGCCGACGCGGTGGCGGCCGGCCGGGACGGCGGGCCGGCCACGATCCGGGTCCGCACCCGGACCGGGCGGTGGCTCGCGCTGCACGCCTCCCGCCAGCAGCCGCTCAGCGACCCCCGCACCCCGGACGACGCGGCCCCCGCGGTGATCGTCGTCGGGCCGGCCGCGCCGACCCAGGTCGCGCCGCTGCTCGCCGGTGCCTACGGGCTGAGCCCGCGCGAGCAGGAGGTCACCGCGGCGGTGGCCCGCGGACTGTCCACCGCCGACGCCGCCCGGGAGCTGCACATGTCGCCGCACACCGTCCGCGACCACCTCAAGGCGATCTTCGGCAAGCTCGGCGTGAGCTCGCGCGGCGAGCTCGTCGCCCGGCTGTTCGCCGACCGGGCGCTGCCCGCGCTGGTCGATCCGGCCGCGCACACCACGGCCGGCGTGCTCGCCGCGGGCTGAGGACCGGCCGGTCCCCGCCGCACCGGTCCGAGTTCGTGCGGCGGCCCGCAGCCGGTGCGGCGGCGGGTCGCTCAGCTGTGGTCGGCGGCCGTCACCGGTCGCGC
>Ga0065178_100629_pt1 | contig 26792 bp, 24 predicted proteins | sample FECB22metaG_FD_59210 | JGI IMG/M metagenome (GOLD analysis project Ga0065178, IMG submission 59210) | Cyanobacterial communities from the Joint Genome Institute, California, USA - FECB-22 (version 2) (version 2) | ecosystem: Environmental > Aquatic > Thermal springs > Hot (42-90C) > Microbial...
GAAGGAGCGGCCGACGAAGGTCGCGCCCATCAGGATGGCGAGCGACACCATATCGATCGATTCGTCGGAGTTGGCGACACCCTTCTTGCTGATCGAGCCCTTGTCGGCGGTGGCCGAGAACTGGCCCTTGGTCAGGCCGTACACGCCGTTGTTCATGACGATATACGTCATGTTCACGCCGCGGCGCATGATGTGAGCGAACTGGCCAAGGCCAATGGACGCTGAGTCTCCGTCGCCCGACACTCCCATGTAGATAAGGTCGCGGTTGGCGAGGTTGGCGCCGGTCATCACCGACGGCATGCGGCCGTGCACGGTGTTGAAGCCATGGCTGGCGCCGACGAAGTAGGTCGGGGCCTTGGACGAGCAGCCGATGCCCGACAGCTTGGCCACCTGATGAGGCAGAATGTCGAGCTCGTAGCAGGCCTGGATGATGGCGGCGCTGATCGAATCGTGCCCGCAGCCGGCGCACAGCGTGGAGACCGCGCCTTCATAGTCGCGGCGGGTATAGCCGGCCTTGTTCTTGACCAGCGACGGATGGTGCAGCTTGGGCTTGGCGATATAGGTCATGACGCCGCCTTCTCGAACGGAACTACCTTGAACTGGGCGAGCTTCTTGGCGATGTCGGCCGCGATGAAGCGCGCGGTGATGGGCGTGCCGTCATAGTGCAGCACGGGAACGAGCTTGCGCGCGTCGAGCGTGAACTCGTTCATGATCATCGAGCGCAGCTGGCCGTCGCGGTTCTGCTCGACCACGAACACGCGGTCGTGCTCGTGGATGAAGTCCTCCACCGCCTGAGCGAAGGGGAAGGCGCGGACACGCAGCGCATTGACGTGGTTGCCCGCCTCCTCGAGATGGTCCAGCGCCTCGGCCATCGCCGGGCTGGTCGAGCCGAAATAGATCACGCCGAAGCGCGTCGCCTTGGGCGAGGAGTAGCGCAGCGGCTGCGGCGTGATCTTGCGCGCCGTCTCGAACTTCTTCAGCAGCCGTTCCATGTTGCGCACATAGACCGGGCCTTCCTCGGAGTAGCGCGCGTACTCGTCCTTGGTCGTGCCGCGGGTGAAGTAGGAGCCCTTGGTCGGGTGCGTGCCGGGGTAGGTGCGGAAGGGGATGCCGTCGCCGTCGACGTCGAGGTAGCGGCCGAAGGTCTTGCCGGCATCGAGGTCGGCCGCGGTCATGACCTTGCCGCGGTCGTAAGCGCGCTTGTCGTCCCACACGAATGGCTCGCACAGCCGATGGTTCATGCCGATGTCGAGGTCGGTCATGACGAACACCGGCGTCTGCAGGCGGTCGGCGAGGTCGAGGGCGTCGGCGGTGAAGTCGAAGCACTCCTTGGGGTCCTCGGGGAACAGCAGCACGTGCTTGGTGTCGCCGTTCGAGGCGTAGGCGCAGGAGAGCAGGTCGGACTGCTGGGTGCGCGTCGGCATGCCGGTCGACGGCCCGCCGCGCTGCACGTTCACGATCACCGCCGGCACCTCGGCGAAGGAGGCGAGCCCGATGAACTCGGTCATCAGCGAGATGCCGGGGCCCGAGGTGCTGGTGAAGGCGCGCGAGCCGTTCCAGCCGGCGCCGATCACGATGCCGATCGAAGCGAGCTCGTCCTCGGCCTGGACGATGGCGTACTTGGCCTTGCCGTCCTTGTCATGGCGCAGCCGCTTGCAGTGTGCCTGGAAGGCCTCGGCGAGCGACGAGGAAGGCGTGATGGGGTACCAGGCGCACACCGTGGCGCCGCCATAGACGGCGCCCAGCGCGGCCGCGTTGTTGCCCTCGACGAAGATCTTCTTGCCGACATTGTTGGCGCGCCGGACTTTCAGCTTCACCAGGTCCTTGTCGAGATGCTGGGTCGCCCAGTCGCGGCCGAGGTTCAGCGCCTTGACGTTGGAATCGAGTAGCTTCTCCTTGCCGCGGAACTGCTCGGAGAAGAGCTTCTTGATCTCCTCCGGATCGATATCGAGCAGGATCGAGAGCGCGCCGACATAGATGATGTTCTTGAACAGCTGGCGCTGCCGGGCGTCGGTATAGGTGGCGTTGGTGATGGCCGTCAGCGGCACGCCGACGATGTTGATGTCCTCGCGGAAGGCGGACGACGGCATGGGCTTGGTGCTGTCGTAGAACAGGTAGCCGCCCGGGGCGAGCTCCTTCACGTCCTCGTTCCAGGTCTGCGGGTTCATCGCCACCATCATATCGACGCCGCCGCGCCGGCCGAGATAGCCCTTCTCGGTGACCCGGACCTCGTACCACGTGGGCAGGCCCTGGATGTTCGACGGGAAGATGTTGCGCGGGCTGACCGGCACGCCCATGCGCAGGATCGATCGGGCGAACAGCTCGTTGGCGGAGGCCGATCCCGACCCGTTGACGTTCGCGAACTTGACGACGAAGTCGTTAACGGCGGCTATTGCTTGCGGCATGCGTGCTCCGCGTGAGTCATTTCCATGTAGTACTTGCGCATGTCCCACGCGCCGGTCGGACAGCGCTCGGCGCACAGCCCGCAATGAAGGCAGACATCCTCGTCCTTGACCATGACACGGCCGGTCTTGAGGTCGTTGCCGATGTAGAGGTCCTGCGTCGCGTTCAGCGCCGGGGCGCTGAGCCGCTGGCGGATGTCCTTCTCCTCACCGTTGTCGGTGAAGGTGATGCAATCCATCGGGCAGATGTCGACGCAGGCGTCGCACTCGATGCAGAGCGTGCCGGTGAACACCGTCTGCACGTCGCAGTTCAGGCAACGCTGGGCCTCGTCGAAGGCGAGCTTGGGATCGAAGCCCAGTTCGACCTCGGCCATGATGTCCTTCAGCGCCTCGACCTTGGCGCGATGCGGCACCTTGAAACGATGGTCGATGGTGGGCGCGTTGTCGTAGCTCCACTCGTGGATGCCCATCTTCTGGCTGACGATGTTGACGCCGGGCGCGGGGCGCTCCTCGACGTTCTCGCCGACCAGCATCTTGTGGATGGAGATCGCGGCATCGTGGCCGTGCGCGGCCGCCCAGATGATGTTCTTGGGCCCGAAGGCCGCGTCGCCGCCGAAGAACACCTTGGGCTGCGTGCTCTGCAGGGTCGCCTCGTTGAGCCGCGGCAGGCCCCACTTGTCGAACTCGATGCCGGCGTCCTTCTCGATCCACGGGAAGGCGTTCTCCTGGCCGATCGCCACCAGCACGTCGTCGCATTCGAAATGCTGGTCGGGCTCGCCCGACGGGATCAGCGAGCGGCGGCCCTTGGCGTCGTATTCCGCCTTCACCTTCTCGAACAGCACGCCGGTGATCTTGCCGTTGTTATGGGTGACTTCCTTCGGCACCAGCATGTTCAGGATGGGGATGTCCTCGCCCATCGCGTCTTCCTTCTCCCAGGGAGACGCCTTCATCTCGTCGAAGCCCGAGCGGACGATCACCTTGACGTCCTCGCCGCCGAGACGCCGCGCGGTGCGGCAGCAGTCCATGGCGGTGTTGCCGCCGCCCAGCACGATCACGCGCTTGCCGACCTTGGTGGTGTGGCCGAACGAGACCGAGGACAGCCAGTCGATGCCGATATGGATGTTCGCCGCCGCTTCCTTGCGGCCGGGCACGTCGAGCTCGCGGCCGCGCGGCGCGCCGCAGCCGACGAAGATCGCATCGTAGCCTTCGGACAGGATCTTCTTCATCGAGTCGACCTTCTGGTGGCGGAACTCGATGTTGCCGATGCCGGTGATGTAGCCGACCTCCTCGTCGATCACCGATTCGGGCAGGCGGAAGTGCGGGATCTGGGTGCGGATGAAGCCGCCGAGCTTGGGATCCTGGTCGTAGATGACGATCTCGTAGCCCAGGACAGCAAGATCGCGCGCCACCGTGAGGGAGGCGGGGCCGCCACCTACGCAGGCGATGCGTTTGCCGTTCTTCGCCGGCGCCTTGGGCATGCGCCCGCCGATATCCTCGTCCTTATAGTCGGCGGCGACGCGCTTCAGCCGGCAGATCGCGACCGGCTCCTTCTTGCCTTTGACCAGGGTCTCGTCCTCGACGCGGCTGCGCCGGCACGCCGGTTCGCAGGGTCTATCGCAGGTCCGGCCCAGGATTCCCGGGAAGACGTTGGACTTCCAATTGATCATGTAGGCGTCGGAGTAACGCCCATGCGCGATCAGTCGGATGTACTCGGGGACCGGGGTATGCGCGGGACAGGCCCACTGGCAGTCGACGACCTTGTGAAAGTAGTCGGGATTCTTGATGTCGGTCGGCTTCAACAGAAACTCCAGGCGCCGCAACAGCAGCCGGGTAAATGACAGTTTACACCATAGCCCAAAAGGGTCGCGCATTGGGGAGATTCGCGATGGTCACGTCAAGAACCCTGTGTGCCAACGGCTTGGATTGAAACAACAAAACCACAGATTTCGAATGGCCTTTCGACTCATGGACGGTGTCGGAAATCGCTGGGCGAAGCGCCCGCGGCGCGTCGGAACATCGCGCTGAAGGCGCTAACGCTGTCGTAGCCCAGATCGAGAGCCACCTGCGTCACTGGAGCGCCATTTCCCAGCCGGCCCATTGCTTCCAGCACCCGCGCCTGCTGCCGCCAGGCGCCGAAGGAGAGCCCGGTCTCGCTCTGGAACCGCCGCGCCAACGTGCGTGCGCTGGCGTTCAGTGTCTTCGCCCACTCACCGAGGGTGCGGGGATCGCCAGGTGCATCCAGCAACGCCTGGCAAAGCGCGCGCAGCCTGGCATCGCCGGGCATGGGCAATTGCAGTGGCAGGGACTGCAGGCCATGCAGCTCGGCCAGGATCAGGGCAAAGACATGGCCGGCCGGCCCGTCCTCGTCGTAATTCAGCGGCAGTTCCGTCGCGCGCACGATCAGCGCGCGCAGCAGTGGCGACACTGGCAGCACGCGGCAGACCTGCGGCATGAACGCGGCCGCATCCTCGCGCAGATAGAGCGTGCGCATGGAGAGCTCGCTCAGCATCAGGATGCTGTGGCGCACGCCGGCCGGCATCCACAGGGCGCGCTGCGGGGGAACCATCCACATGCCGGTGTCGGTCGACACGCGCATCGCTCCGGCGGTGGCGTAGATCAGCTGGGCGCGCTCATGGACGTGGGGCAGCACCACGAAGCCCGCGGCGAAATCCTTGGGCATCGCGGCAACGGCCCGCGGGACACGCTGATAGTCGAGCGGATCGGTGGAGCGGCTGGATGCCGATTGTCTCTTTCGCGACATAAGTTGGCAGTCTAGCGCAAGACAGACAGAACGGCCAACCGTAGTCTCGGGGGCAAATGGAGGAAGCGTAAGAATGAGTCACACCAGTCCGACGTCGATCCTGCTCAATATCGGCCATGCCATGGACCACTGGATCATCGTGGTCTTCGCCTACACCTGGGGCGTGATCGCGGGCGTCTGGGGCGTCGAATGGACCGAGCTCACGCCCTTCAACTACGGCGCGCTGTTCATGTTCGGCATGGGCTCGATCGTGAGCGGCCGGTTGGGTGACCATTGGGGTCGCTGGATCATGATGGTGATCTTCTTCGCCGGCATGGGCGTGTCCTCGCTGATCATCGCGCTCTGCAGCAACAAGTGGCAGATCGGCGTGGCGCTGACCCTGATGGGCGCGTTCGCCTCGATCTATCACCCCGTGGGCATCCCGATGCTGGTGCAGAAGGCCAAGAACTACGGCTTCACCATCGGCCTGAACGGGCTCGCCGGGAACATGGGCATTGCCATCGCCGCCGGCGTCTCGGTCTATATCGCCCAGCGCTTCGGCTGGCAGATGGCATTCATCGTTCCCGGTATCATTTGCCTGGTCTGCGCCGTCGCCTTCGTGATCCTGGTGCCGCGCGAGCAGGAGGCGCCGGCCAAGCGCAAGCAGAAGATGAACGACTTGGCGCCGCCGGTCATGGCGCGCGTCTTCGCCATCATGACCTTCACCGCCGTTACCGGCAGTATCGTCTTCAACTTCACGACCAACGGTAACGGCGAGCTCTTGCGCGAGCGCGTGAAGGGCGCGGTGCAGGATCCGGCCGAGCTCGCGATGATGCTGTTCGTGATCTTTTCACTCGCTTCGCTGGCGCAGCTGGTCGTTGGCAAGCTGATAGACCGCTATCCGCTGAAGAATATCTACATCCCCATCGTGCTCCTGCAGGTGCCGCTGTTCCTGATCGCCTCGCAGGTCCAGGACTGGGCGCTGTTCATAACCGCGATCGGCTTCATGCTGCTGGTGTTCGGCGCCATCCCGTTCACCGACGCAATGATCGTGAAGTACATCGATGACCGCATGAGGAGCCGCGTCACTGGAGCGCGACTGGCCATCGGCTTCGGCGTCAGCTCCGTCGTCGTCGCCCTGATCGGCCCGACCGTGAAGGCGGCAGGATTCCCGGTGCTGCTGATGGTCCTGGCGGGGGTGGCCTTCCTGGGCTTCTGTGCCATCTCGATGCTGCCTGGCGAGCGCGACATGAGCCAGGCGTCGCTGAAGCCTGCGGAGTAGCCGACCCGCTGCGACCGGAGAATCGTCGTGCCGAGAACGAAGGCATATTGGTAGGGTACGTCGCTGCGTACACAGTCTCGGTATGGCGACAATGTCAGTTGAAGAGATCGACACGCTTGTCATCGGTGCGGGCCAGGCGGGCCTGGCCATGAGTGAGCATCTGAGCCGGACGGGCGTGCCTCATATCGTCGTCGAGCGGCATCGGATCGCCGAGCGCTGGCGCTCGGAGCGATGGGATTCGCTGGTCGCGAACGGCCCGGCCTGGCACGACCGCTTTCCGAGCCTTGCGTTTTCCGATGTCGACCGGACGATCGGTCCGGACGATTTCCCATCCAAGGAAACGGTGGCGGACTATTTCGTCGCCTTTGCCAAGAAGATCTCGGCCCCCGTCCGTTGCGGTGTCGACGTCTCGAAGGTCGAAAGAAGGATCGGTCGTCCCGGCTTCCGGGTCGAAACCTCCAGAGGCGTCATTGAGGCCAACAGCGTCGTCGCGGCAACCGGCTCCTTCCAGCGTCCCGTCGTTCCCCAGCTGGTTCCGCAGCAAGCCCCGATCGTGCAAATGCACTCCACGGGTTACCGCAATCCGGCGCAATTGCCCGAAGGCGCGACTCTCGTCGTGGGATCCGGGTCCTCAGGTACACAGATCGCGGAAGAACTGCTCGAGTCCGGACGTCGCGTCTACCTGTCGATCGGCCCGCACGACCGTCCGCCGCGAGCCTATCGTGGCCGCGATTACTGCTGGTGGCTCGGCGTACTGGGCAAATGGGACGCCGTCGCTCGGGAGCCGGGCAGGGAACACGTGACGATCGCCGTGAGCGGTGTACGCGGCGGCCATACGATCGACTTCCGGCGTCTTGCCGCGAAGGGAATGATCCTGGTCGGGCGCACGGAAGCCTATGCCGACGGCGCGATCAGCTTCGCGCCGGACCTCGTTCACAACCTCGACCAGGGTGACCTGTATCTCCGCTCCCTGCTGGACGAAGCCGACGCATACGCCCTGCGCAACGGTCTCGACCTCCCGGAAGAACCGGAGGCGAGGGCCATCGGGCCGGACTCCGACTGCATAACCAATCCGATCTCGGCGCTCGATCTCGCGAATGCGGGAATCACCACCATCATCTGGGCGACGGGATTCGTTGCGGACTACCGTTGGATAGAGCTGGATATTTTCAACGCGGACGGCAGGCCGAGACATCAGCGCGGCGTCTCGCCCGAGCCGGGCCTGTATTTCCTCGGCCTGCCCTGGCAGTCGCGTCGTGGCTCCTCGTTCATCTGGGGCGTCTGGCACGATGCCAAGTATCTGGCTGATCAAATCGCCATCCAGCGCCAGTACGTCGACTATCATCTCGCCGCGCGTGGAAGCCGGCCTCAGCTGCGGTAGTCCGCGCACTTGTGCGCAGGCTTTGGGCACTGCGTGGTACCCGTGCCCTTGGTCCGGTCACTCAGTGATGATGAACCATCAGATATGCCAGGTCCGTCCGACCGATGTTGGCCTTCATCCGCGGCGTGGCCAATAGACGGCGGAGCAGCCAAATAGCTGCCCGCCGCCACAACGTCAGTTCAAAGTGCGAAGCGAATTCGCGGTTGATTTCCAAAGGCCGCCAATAGGATGCGTGCCACTCGCGATAGGCCGCGTGAAATAGCCTCGTCTGTTCCTGTGATGCTTTCAAAAGCGCACAGCCGCAATCGGCGTGGATTTCCACGCTGTCCTCGCTGGGAAATCGGAAGCTGTGCCCGCTGCCAAGGTGGTGCAGGGTATCGTTTGAGAATTCGAACTCCTCGGGTTGCGTCCGAAGGGCGGCGATTGCTGGAGACAGGTCCAAATAGGCCATCTGACACTCCTCCTGCTGGTGTTTCACCGGGTGCCGTCGCCCTTGATTGGGGGCCGTAAATCGGCGGCCATTGGGCCGAGCGGCATAAGGCGCGCCTGCAAACTTTGTGCCTGTCGCTGGGCCGGCCTCAGCTTCGGTAGTCGGCGTTGATCGCGAAATAGTCCTGCGTGAGATCGCAGGTCCAGATCGTGGCGCAGCCCGGGCCGCCGACGCCGACGTCGATTCGAATGTCGATCTCGCGCGCCTTCATGTAGGCGGCGATCGTTGGCTCGTGGTAGCTCGCCGCGCGTTCGCCTCTTTCCGCCACGACGTGGTGTCCGAACCAGATCGAGAGGTTGTCGCGGTCCGCAGCCTCGCCGGACTTGCCGACCGCCATGACGACGCGGCCCCAGTTCGGGTCCTCGCCGGCGATCGCGGTCTTGACCAGGGGCGAGTTCGCGACCGACAGGCCGACTCGGCGGGCGGCAGCGTCGCTCTCGGCGCCCTCGATCCTGAGCGTCACGAACTTCGACAGGCCCTCGCCATCCTTGGCGACCATGATCGCGAGGTCCTTCAACAGCTCGTGCGTCGCCTGCGTGAACGCGGCGAGCGCCGGATCGCCGGCCTCGTCGACCGGCTTCTGGCCGCGTTTCGCGGCGGCGCCCGTGGCGAACATCAGGCAGGTGTCGCTGGTCGAGGTGTCGCCGTCGACTGTCATGCAGTTGAAGCTGGTGTTGGCGCCGCTGCTCATGATCTGCTGCAACGCGGCCGCCGAGACCGCGGCGTCGGTGAACAGAAAGCAGAGCATGGTCGCCATGTCGGGCGCCATCATGCCGGCGCCCTTGCAGAAGCCGTTGATCGAGACATCGACAGTGCCGATCTTCGTCGTGCGGGTGGCGAGCTTGGGATAGGTGTCGGTCGTCATGATGGCGCGCGCCGCCCTCGTCCAGGCGCCGGGCTCAGCCGATTTGACGAGGCCATCGAGCAGATGCCGGAACTTCTCGGCCTGCAGCGGCTCGCCGATGACCCCGGTCGCTGCGAGGTAGACCTCGCTCCGGTCGCAGCCCGTGGCTTTGATGGCGAATTCGGCGGTCGCTTCGACGGCTTCACGGCCGCGCTTGCCCGTGAAGGCGTTGGCGTTACCTGCGTTGACCACCAGCACGCGCGCCTTGCCGGTCTTGAGGCTCTCCCGGCACCACAGCACAGGCGCGGAGCACGTCTTCGATTGCGTCAGCACGCCGGCCGCCGTGGTGCCCGGGTCGAGCACGGCGACCATCAGGTCGTCACGGTTCTTGTAGCGAATGCCGGCCTCGCAGGCGGCGAGGCGAACGCCCTCGATCGCCGGCAGGACTGCGAGCTTCGTCGGGACAAAGGGTGAGATCTTGCTGGCATCGTGGGTCATGGCTCAATTCTCTCGGGCTCAAAAACAAAAAAGCCGCGCTCAGGAGCGCGGCTTGCGGACGGACGCAGCATGCGTCATCGCACTCGCGCTCTTCGAGCGGTGCGGCGGCGGCGTCGGAGGTTGAGCCGGAGGTTCGTCATGGCGCGGACAAGTGCGCTATGCTGGGATTTGATGTCAAGCCAATAGTCTGTCGAACGAGTAGATGGGGTGGGAACGATGCTCAAGCGACGCGGTGTGCTGGCAGGGACCGCCGGCTGGACCATTGTCGGCGCCTCTGCGGTGCGCGCGCAGGCGTGGCCGAGCGGCCAGGTCCGGATCGTGGTGCCCTACATTCCCGGCGGCGCCACCGACACGGCCGGCCGCCTGGTCGCCGAGAAGATGACGGCGCTGCTCGGCCAGCAGGTGATCGTCGAGAACCGCGGCGGCGGCAACACCATCATCGGCATGGAGGTGGTGGCCAAGTCCAGGCCCGACGGCCAGACGTTGCTGCTCGGCACCACGACGCTTGCGACCAACGCCGCGCTCGGCCTGAAGCAGCCCTATGATCCCCTGAAGGACTTCCAGCCGATCTCGACCTTGGCCGACATCCCCGACCTGATCGCCTACAACAACGACGTGCCGGCCAACAACTGGCCCGAGTTCGCCGAATGGGTGAACAAGCAACCGCAGAAGGTGCGCTTCGCCACCTCGGGCATCGGCAACCAGCCGCATCTCTGGATGGAGCTCTTCAAGAGCCGCAACAAGCTCAACCTCGAGGTCGTGGCATACAAGGGCTCGGCCGAGGCGATCCGCGACGTGCTGGCGGGCCATGTGCCGATCGAGTGCGACGTCGTGCTGCCGACCGGCAATCACGTCAGGGCCGGACGCATGAAGGGCCTGGTCGTGGCGTCCGCCGAACGCTCGCCGGTGTGTCCCGACGTGCCGACGGTGATCGAGCTCGGCATGCCCGACATGGTGAGCGCGGTGTTCTACGGCCTGGTCGCGCCCGCCGGCGTCCCGCGCCCCGTGATCGATCGGCTGAACGCGCTCTGCCAGGAAATCATCAAGGATCCCGAGGTGAAGAAGAAGTTCGGCGACCTCGGCTTCTTCACCACCGGCAGCACGCCCGAGGCCTATCTCGAAAAGCTGAAGTTCGAGACGGCGCGGTGGACCAAGGTGGTCAAGGAAAACGACATCAAGGTCGAATAGCTAAGCTCTCCTAGGCCACTAAGGCCTACGTGGTCTCATCTACCAGTGAGACAACGTAGTCCATCAGCTCTCTTAGGAATTTCGAATCATTCTCTACTCGATGCTGCGGTGAGGCTTGTTTGAAAAAGTAGGAAACCGAAAGCACTCCAACAAAGCGCTTTTTCCAGCGTTGTTTTGGCCGACCACTAGGGTCCAATGACGGCCAAGCGAGATTTTCGAGCTATCCTCGAAGCCTTTGTAGTTCGCGATATGGATAGAGTTGATCCGCATTAGTGTCTCACGGTGCCGCTTTCTACCCAATTCTCGCAATTTGATGAGTTGCGTCCCCGGTACGGGGCGTCACGACAAGCATCATGCTATGCAAGTCGTCTGCAGTGTTATCGCTTCCCCTCAATCGCCCGGATTAGCAGCTTCTTCAGGTCCGCCGCACTCAGGCGGTCGAGCCGCGCCAGCATTGTGGGATAGCCGATGTAGTGGTCGGTGATGAAGAGGGTCTGCGGGTCGGCCTGCAGCAGGTGATCGCGCGTTTCGTTGCACACCTTGAGCACGATCGATTCACCGTCCTGATGCAGGCGCGCCAGCAGCTTGCCTTTGTGCCGCCAGGCCGACGTTCCGTAGGAGGTGCCTTCTTCTACATTGGCCAATGCAGAAACCGTGCGGCGGATGACGGCGAGCGAAAGCTTGCGCTGGGCCATGGCTGACGCTCAGAGTGCGCGCCGGCAGGGAGAAGGGGAAGAGCATGGCGACACCATCCGCGGTACCGGTTCCGGCATCGCACCTCGACGTCGCGCGCGATGCCGAGCCTGCGACCCGGGCGGCCAACGCGGCGATGGCGAGCAAGCTGCCCTTCGGCGAACAGAAGGACTTCGACGCGGCCCAGCGTGGCCTGATCGCCCCGGTGCCCGATGGCATGGTGAAGTCGGCGAGTGGCAGCGTGCTGTGGAACCTCGGCGAATACGCCTTCATCGACGGCGAATTGGCGCCGGCCACGGTCAATCCCAGCCTGTGGCGCATGGCGCGGCTCAACATGGCCAACGGCCTGTTCAAGGTCACCGACCGGCTCTACCAGCTGCGCGGCTTCGACATTTCCAACATGACGGTGATCGAGGGCGACAGTGGGCTGATCCTGGTCGATCCGCTGACGACGGCCGAGGTCGCGCGCTCGGCCCTGGCACATTACTTCACGCACCGGCCGCGGAAGCCGGTGGTGGCGGTGATCTACACCCACAGCCACGTCGATCATTACGGCGGCGTGCGCGGCGTGATCGACGAGGCCGACGTCAAGGCGGGCAGGGTCCGGGTCATCGCACCCGACGGCTTCATGGAGGCGGTCACCGGCGAGAACGTGCTGGCCGGCATGCCGATGGCGCGCCGCGCGCAGTTCCAGTTCGGCACCATGCTGCCGCGCGGCCCGCGCGGTCAGGTCGATGCCGGGTTGGGCAAGAGCGTGGCCCGCGGCAGCACCGGCCTGATCGCGCCGACCACGAGCATCGTGCAGCCGGTCGAGGAGCACACGATCGACGGCGTACGCATCGTCTTCCAGCTGGCGCCCGAGACCGAGGCGCCGGCCGAGATGCACATGTTCTATCCCGGGCTGCGCGTGCTCAACATGGCCGAGAACGCCTGCCCGGTGCTGCACAACTTCATCCCGCTACGCGGCGCGGTGGCGCGCGATCCGCGCATCTGGGCGAAGTACATCGGCGATGCCATCGCGATGTATTCAGCCGACACCGACATCCTGATCGGCCAGCACCATTGGCCGGTGTGGGGCCGCGAGGCCGTGCTCGACCATCTCGAAGCGCAGCGCGACCTCTACAAGCACATCCACGACCAGACGCTGCGCTACATGAACAAGGGCTGGCGGCCGGCCGAGATCGCCGAGGCGATCGACCTGCCGCCGGGCCTGGCCGAGCGCTGGACGGCGCGCGGCTACTACGGCTCGGTCAGCCACAACGTGAAGGCGGTCTACCAGCGTTATCTCTCCTGGTACGACGCCAACCCCTGCAATCTCCATCCGCTGCCGCCGGCGCGCGCCGCCGCCAAGTTCGTCGAGTACATGGGCGGAGCGGCTGCCGCGATCGCCCGTGCCAAGGCCGACTTCGCCAAAGGCGAGTATCGCTGGGTGGCGCAGGTCATGAAGGAGGTGGTCTACGCCGAGCCCGAGAACATCGAGGCGCGCGCGCTCTGCGCCGATGCGCTGGAGCAGATGGGCTATCAGGCGGAATCGGCGACCTGGCGCAACGCCTTCCTCTACGGCGCGCAGGAGCTGCGCCATGGCGTCTTCAAGCTGTCCTCGCGCATCGCCATCGGCGCCGACACGCTGGCGGGTCTCTCGACCGATACGTTCTTCGACATGATGGCGATCCGCCTCGATGCGGCGAAGGCCGCGGGTCAGACGATGGTGATCAACTGGCATTTCACCGATCGCAACGAGAAGCTGGCGCAGACGCTCCGGCACTCGACGCTGACGCATCGTTTGGGCGAATGGTCGGACAAGGCCAGCGCCTCGGTCATCACCACGCGCGACACGCTCGATGCCATGATTCTGGGCAAGGTGGCGGCGCAGGAAGCAATCCAGTCGGGCAAGCTCAGGATCGAAGGCAATCCGTCGCACCTCGCCGTGCTGTTCACCATCGTCGAGATGGAGCCCAATCCGCTGATGTTCGACATCCTGACGCCGGGCGAGGGGCGGCCTTAGACCGTCTTGCCGGACCGCGGGCCTCCAACGCCGCATCGACCCTGGGTCGATGCGGCTCTCCGCGCTCATGATCATTGCCGGGAGCGCGCCACTCCAGTGGCGCATCATGTTCTGCTTCAACACCCATGAGCGGCACTGGAGTGCCGCGCTCCCGGCAATGAGCGGGCCTGGAGGCCCGCGGCCCGGCGAGAGCTTGACATCCTCCTGCCTGACCTCTGTGATGCACGTCCTGGGAGAAGCGCAAAACAAGCGGCATTAGGGAGGACTTATGTCCATGGGCAAGGTCGCCCGCTTTATGGGCGGGATGGTGGCTGCGGTTGCGGCCTTTGGTCTGGCGGTCTCCGCTCAGGCCCAGGAGAAGAAACTCAAGATCGGCGTGATCTACGACCTGACCGGCCCGCTGGCCGGCGGCGGCTCGGAGCTGCAATACATCGGCGCCAAGATCGTGCTCGACCAGTTCGCCAAGACCGGCGTCGAGGGCTACAAGATCGAGGCGATCTACGCCGACGCCCAGAGCAAGCCCGACGTCGCCATCAACGAAGCCGTGCGCCTGATCGAGCAGGAAAAGGTCGACATGGTTCTGGGCTTCTACTCCTCGGCGCAGTGCGTGCCGGTGGCGGCCCGCGTCGAGCAGCTGAAGAAGTTCATGTGGATCACGACCTGCATCTCCTCGGCGGTGCTGGAGAACCGGAACCTGAAGTACGTGTTCCGCGCCCAGCCGAGCGGCTCGCAGTTCGGCCTGATGACCATGGATTTCATCAACCAGAACGCCAAGGAGAAGCTCGGCAAGGAGCCGAAGGATCTGCGCGTGGCCATCATCCACGAGGACGGCGCCTACGGCGTCGACGTCTCCAAGGGCAACGAGGCCGGCGCCAAGAAGGCGGGCTTCAACGTCGTGCTGAAGGAAGGCTACTCGGCGACCGCGCCCGATCTCTCGGCGCTGGTCACCAAGCTGAAGCGCGCGCGGCCCGACGTGGTCTTCCATACCGGCTACAACCCGGACATCACGCTGCTGCTGCGCCAGGCACGCGAGCAGGGCCTGAAGTTCCAGGCGCTGGTCGGCCACGGTGCGGGCTACGGCGTGTACGAAAAGTTGAAGGAAGGCCTGGGCAAGGACGTCAACTACTTCTTCAACACCGACCCGATCTCGATCTGGCTGACCAACGAAAAGACGCTCGATCCCAAGCTGCCGCCCGAGATCAAGTTCGTCGGCGAGGAGTTCGACAAGGTGAAGCCTGGTGTCGCCATCCGCTCTGCGCATGTCGGCATGGCCGCGTCGAACACCTATCTGTTCCTCACCGATGTGCTGCCGCGCGCCATCAAGAAGTACGGCGGCGTCGATTCGGAGGCGCTGCGCAAGGCGGCGCTCGACACCGACATTCCCGAGGGCGGCACCATGCTGGGCTTCGGCGTGAAGTTCGAGGGCGAGGGCCAGCCGATGGCGGGCCAGAACGAGCGCGGCTTCCCGGTCATCATCCAGTACGTCGACGACAAGTCGTACGTGGTGTGGCCCAAGAGCCAGGCGATGCGCGAAGCCGTGCTGCCGCTGCCGGCTGGCACGACCTACTCGAACAAGTAAGGCGGCCCACTAGCTCCGGGGAGTAGAACGGCCGTGCTGGTTGTCGAGGGTTTGGTCAAGCGTTTCGGCGGTTTCACGGCCGTCAGCAACGTGTCCTTCAAGGTCGATCAGGGCGAGATTCTCGGCCTGATCGGCCCGAACGGCTCTGGCAAGAGCACGATCTTCAACATGCTCTCGGGCACGTTCCCGCCGTCGGCAGGATCGATCCGCTTCGAGGGCCATGAGATGGCGGGCCTCAGCCCGCATCGCATCATCAATCGCGGCATCGGCCGCACCTTCCAGATTCCGCGGCCGTTCCGCCGGCTCACCATCTTCGAGAATGTCGAGCTGGCGGGCTTTTACGGTCAGGGCAGCCACAGCCGCGCTCGTGCCGACGAGGCGGCCGAGAAGGCGCTGGCCATGGTCGGCCTGCCGACCGACCGTCGTGCGCCGGTCGACGGGCTGGGCGCGGCGGGCCTCAAGAAGCTCGAGCTCGCCAAGGCGCTGGCGACGGGGCCCAAGCTCCTGCTGGCCGACGAGAGTCTCGGCGGGCTGGACGAGGCCGAGATGGACCAGGCGGCCGACATGCTGCGCAAGATCCGCGACGAGCTCGGCATCACCATCATCTGGGTCGAGCACATCATGGGCGTGCTGATGCGCGTCGTCGATCGCGTCATGGTGCTGGATCATGGTGAGAAGATCAGCGAGGGCCTGCCCAGCGCCGTGTCGAGCGATCCCAGGGTGATCGAGGTCTATCTCGGCACCGATGCCGACGCGACCCAGGCGGCCGCGGCCGAGAAGCGGCGCTGAGCATGCTTGAACTGAAATCCCTCGACGCCGGCTACGGCAGCTTCCAGGCGCTGTTCGGCATCAGCCTCGACGTAAAGGCGGGCGAGGCGGTGGGGGTGATCGGCCCCAACGGTGCCGGCAAGACCACGCTGATGCGGGTGATCTCGGGCCTGATCCGGCCGACCAAAGGCACGATCGCGATGGAAGGCACCGACGTGGTGGCGACGCCGGCGCATCTCATCGTCGGCCTCGGCATCGCCCACGTGCCCGAGAATCGCCGGCTGTTCCCGCGGCTCACCGTCGAGGACAACCTGAAGATGGGCGCCTACATGCCGCAGGCGCGCGCCAAGTACGCCCAGCGGCTGGAGTTCGTGTTCGACCTCTTCCCGCGCATGAAGGAGCGGCGTAGCCAGATGGCCGGCACCATGTCGGGCGGCGAGCAGCAGATGTGCGCCATCGGTCGCGCGCTGATGAGCGATCCCAAGCTCCTGCTGCTCGACGAGCCGTCGGCCGGCCTGGCGCCGGTTGTCGTCCAGCAGGTGTTCGAGCTGGTGAAGCGCATCCGGTCCGGTGGGCTCACCGTGCTGATCGTCGAGCAGAACGTGCAGCAGGTGCTGAAGGTCGTCGACCGCGCCTATCTCCTGGAAGCCGGCACCATCCGCGCTTCCGGCAGCGCGGCCGACATGCTGGCGAGCGACACGGTCAAGCAGGCGTATCTCGGTGTGTAGTCTGGCGGGGAGAGTCTGATGGGGTCGTTCCTCGAGATCTTCGACATCTACCTCCTCGAAGCGGTCGTGAACGGCATCCTGCTGGGCGGGCTGCTGGCCCTGCTGGCGCTGGGGCTGAACCTGATCTTCGGCGTCATCGACGTGACCTGGATCTGCTACGCCGAGCTGGTGATGATCGGCATGTACGGCATGTACTTCCTGGTCCAGTACTACGGCGTGTCGTATTTCCTCGCCGCACCCGTCGCCATCGTGCTGGTGGCGATCCTGGGGCGCTGCTGCATTTCCTGGTGATCGAGCCGCTTCTTTCAGGGCCGCCGATCAACCAGCTGCTCGCCACCGGCGGCGTGCTGTTCGTGCTGCAGAGCTTCGCCACCGTGGCCTTCGGCATCGACTTCCGCAATCTCGGCATCCGGCTGCCGGTGCTGGCCCTCGCCGACATGCATTTCAGCTACTCGCGGCTGCTCGCCTTCGGCGCGGCACTGGTCGGCATGGTGGTGGTGTACCTCTTCATGACACGCACCTTCACCGGCACCGCCATCCGCGCCATCGCCCAGGATCGCCAGATCATGGCGCTGATGGGCGTCGACACGAAGAAGATCTACCTCATCACCTCGGCGGTGGGCGGCGCGCTGGCTGGCCTCGCCGCCTGCCTGCTGGTGCTGCAGTACGACGTCCATCCCTTCGTCGGGCTGTCGTTCGGGCCGATCACCTTCCTGATCTGTGTGCTGGGCGGGCTGGGCAACTTCGTCGGCGGCTTCGTAGCCGCCTTCGTGTTCGCCGAGATCATCTCCCTGGGCGGGCTCTTCTCCGATCTCGAATGGGGCTATGTGCTCGCCTTCGGCTTCTTCATCGTCATGATGTTCGTGCGGCCCGGCGGCCTTCTCGCGAGGCGCTCATGAGCCCGCGCCTCGCCTGGCCGATCGCTGTCGCGGTGCTGATCGCATTCCCGTTCGTCTATCGCGATCCCTACCATCTGCACATTGTCATCCTCATCCTGATCTGGTCGTTCGCCTACACCTCGTGGTCGGTAATGGGCCGCTTCGGCCTGGTGTCGCTGGGCCATGGCGGCTTCATGGGCGTCGGCGCCTACGTGACGGCCCTGCTGTGGAACCATCTCGGTGTCTCGCCCTGGCTCGGCATCCCGATCGCGCTGCTCTGCGCCGGCACGCTGGCGGTGCTGGTCGCCTATCCCTGCTTCCGCTTCCGCATCACCGGCCATTACTTCGCGCTGGTGACGCTGGCCTTGTCGGGCATCGTGCTGCAGGTCATCACCGCAACCCGCGACTGGACCGGCGGGTCGCTGGGCTACACACCCGAGCGCACCAAGGGCAACAACATCGTGGCCCTGCAGTTCGACGACAAGACGGTATGGTACCTGATCGCCCTGGCGATCTGGCTGGGTGGCCTGCTGATCTGGCACGCGGTCGACCGCAGCATGGCGCGCTACGCCATGGAGGCGATCTCGGAGGACGAGGACGCCGCCGCCGCCGCCGGCGTCAACGTCACTTTCGAGAAACTGCGCATCACGGTGATCAGCGCCCTGATGACCGCGCTCGCCGGCGCCATCTACTGCCAGTACCAGATGTTCATCTCGCCCGACACGGTGAGCGGCATCTCGGTCTCCCTGCAGATGGTATTCGCTGTCGTGGTCGGCGGCATCTACGTGGCGCTGGGTCCCACTGTCGGCGCCATCATCACGCTGCTGCTGGCCGAGTTCCTGCGCATCTTCTTCGGCACCAAGGCGGTCGGTTGGGACAACCTGGTTTACGGCGTGCTGCTGGTGCTGTTCATCATCTTCCTGCCGAAGGGCATTTTGGGCAGCCTGCTCGAGCGCGTCAGTCTCAGGCGGCGAGGCGCTGCAATGCCGAAATCTCAAGCGGCGCCTCTCGGCCGCGCACCGTAAGGGTCGGCAGCGGCAGGGCCTTGAGATCTGCCGGCAAGGCTACCTGCTTCAGGAGATCGATCGAGACCAGCACGTCGTGGCCCGTAGTCTTCGCAGCGTCGAGTAGCCGCGCCGCGACGTTCAACGTGTCGCCGACAAAGGCGATTTCCCGGCGGACATCGCCGATCTGGCCGGCGACGATCTCGCCGCAATGCAACGCCGCACGGAAGTCGGGAGCCTTGCCGTAGGCCTGGCGGTAGTGTTCGTGTTCGGCCGCGATGAAGTCGCGAACCAGGAAGGGACAAGTGAGCACATCGCTGTCGATCGAGGCGCGTTCGGCGGACCAGGTCAAGATCGCTTCGTCGCCGACATACTTGTGGATTTCGGCACTGGTTTCGAGGGCTGCATCGGCCACGGCGCGGAAGAAATCGTTCAAGAGCTCGTGGAACCTGATCGGCCCGAGCTGCTCGGCAACGCCGGTCGAATTCTTCAGGTCGATCAGCAGGAAAACCCGCCGTTCACGCCGGGGTCGGTCGTAGCGGCCGCTGAGCAGATTGCCCAGGTTGCGGAAGCCTAGCAGATAGCCGACTTCGATGGCGATGTTGGCCAGTACCGCCATGGCAATGGAGAATGTGAATGAGCCTCGGAAAATGTCATCGAACTCGAAAGGACCGGCGAAGAGCGACCGCGCCAGGAACAGGCCGACGATGATGACGACGACGTAGAACGCGACCCTGATGCCGAAGTAGACCATCAATGGCAGTCGACGCAGGCGGCGGACGACGGCGATGCGATGTCCCCAGATTTCGAGCAGGATGATCGGCGTCGCTATGAGAAGTGAGCTCGCGATGCCCGCGGTGATGCCACGCGCGGCTGTTTCCTCGGCCGCTCGATAGCCGTAGTAGGCGCTGACCACGGTGGCGCCCAGAATGAGCCATAGGACCAGCCGCCACGACCGGCGGTCGCGGTTCGTCATCTTCATGCGGTGCGCCGCTCCAAGGCTCGCTCGAAAGTCTCATGATCGACATTGCCGCCCGAGCAGACCACGGCAACGGAGCGACCCCTCACCGGCAGTTTGCCAGTGAGTGCCGCGGCCAGGGCGACGGCGCCGCCCGGCTCGACCACCAGCTTGAACTCGCGGAACGCCGTCTCCATCGCGTCCAGCACCTCCTCATCGGTGACGACCAGTCCCGGCCCCAGCAACGCCTTGGCGATAGGGAAGGTGACGTCGCCCGGCGTCGGCGCCAGCAGGGCATCGCAGATCGAGCCCGAGAGCTTGTCGTTCTTCTGCTTGGTGCCGCTGGCCAGCGAGCGCGCGAGATCGTCGAAGCCCGCAGGCTCGCCGGCATGGACACTGGTCGAGGGGCTGAGGCCTTTCACGGCGAGCGCAATGCCGGTCGACAGGCCGCCGCCGGAGCAGGGCGCGGCGACGGCGTCGAGGGTGACTCCGAGCGCCTTGGCCTGCTCCACGAGCTCCAGCCCCGCCGTGCCCTGGCCGCTCAGGATCCACGGATGGTCGTAGGGCGGCACGATCGCAGCGCCGGTCTTGTTGGCGATGCCCATGCCGATCTCCTCGCGACTCTCCTTCACGCGATCGAACAGCACGACCTCCGCGCCCGACGCCTTGGTGTTGGCGATCTTCAGAGCGGGCGCATCCTTGGGCATCACGATGGTAGCCTTCATGCCGATCAGGCGCGCCGCCTCGGCGAGGCCCTGAGCGTGATTGCCGGACGACCAGCCGACCGCGCCCTTCTTGCGGTCGGCCTCGCTCATCTGGCTGAGGAAGTTGTACGCGCCGCGCAGCTTGAACGAGCCGGTGCGTTGCAGGCACTCGGCCTTGATGAACAGGCGACCGCCCAGCCGGTCATTGACGCGCGCGTTCTCCAGAAGCGGCGTGCGCACCACGATGCCATCGAGGCGCCGCGCCGCGGCCTGGACATCGGCAAAAGTCGGAGAGGAGGACATCAGGACACACCGAGCAGGGAGGGAAGCTGCGAAAGGTCTTTGATCGTGGCGACGGTCCTGCCCGGCAGGTTGTCGTCGGGCGCGCCGGCCCGATTGACCCACACCGTGGCGAAGCCGAAATGCGCTGCGCCATGCGCATCCCAGCAGTTCGACGACAGGAAGCACACCTTGTCGGGCTTCACGCCGCAGCGCGCCTCGACCAGCCGGTAGACGCGCGGATCGGGCTTGAAGACGTTGACGTCATCGACGCTGAGCACCGCCTCGAAGCGGTCGGCCACCCCGGAGGCCGCAATCATGGGATCGAGCATCTCGGGATTGCCGTTGGACAGGATGGCGAGCCTGAGGCCGGCGCGCTTTAGGCTGCCGAGCATTGCCGGCACCTCGGGGAACGGATCGAGCGCGAGGTAGGCGCTCATCAGCTTGTCGCGCACACCGGTGTCGGCGATGCCGTGTGCCGCCAGGCAATGATCGAGGGCCTCGCCGGTGACTTGCCAGAACTTGGCGTAGGATCCCATGCCGTTGCGCAGCCAGGTGTACTGGACCTGCTTGCTGCGCCACATGTCGGCCAGCGCGTCGGCCTTGGCGCCGATGACAGCGCGATGACGGGCCACCGCCGAATTGAAGTCGAACAGCGTGCCGTAGGCGTCGAAAACGCAGATCTCGGTGCCGGCGAGGGCACGGCTCATGAATTGCTCCCGTCGAATGCGGACCGTAGGCTAACAAGCATGTTCATCGCCGTCGTTCAAATCCTGATGACGCAAGGTGACGAGGGAGGAGTAGACATGCAGAAGCGCAGGCTGGGCCGCACGGGCCTTGAGGTCTCGGTGCTGGGCTATGGCGCCGGCGCCGTCGGCGGGCTGTTCACCAAGGGTGCGGCGGCCGATCAGGAGCGTGCCGTGGTGCGCGCCATCGAGGCCGGCATCAACTACTTCGACACGGCGGCCCTGTACGGCAACGGCGAATCGGAGAAGAATCTCGGCCGCGTGCTGAACGCGCTCAAGCCCGACGTGATCGTCGGCACCAAGGTGCGCTTGTCGGCCGAGCACCGCGCCGATGTCGCCAAGGCGATCGAGCAGGGCATGAACGACAGCCTGCGCCGCATGGGCCGCGACCATGTCGATCTCTTCCAGCTGCACAATCCGCTGGTCGCCAAGGATGCCGGCGACAAGCTCGATATCAACATCGCGCTCGAGCAGGTGGCGCCGGCGCTGGAGAAGCTGCGCAAGGCCGGCAAGACGCGCTTCATCGGCTTCAGCGGCGTCGGCGAGACGGCGGCATTGCATCGGGCCATCGATTCGAAGCTCTTCGACACCGTGCAGGTCGTCTATAACGCGCTCAACCCCAGCGCCGGCGGCGCCATGCCCAAGGGCGCACCGGGCCAGGACTACGGCCGGCTGCTCGACAAGGCCAAGGCCGCCGACATGGGAACCATCATCATCCGCGCCCTCGCCGGCGGCGCGCTCTCCGGCACAGCCGAGCGTCATCCGCTGGCTATGCAATCGGTCGATCCGATCGGCTCGGCGCCAGACTTCTCCGGCGACGTCGCGCGCGCCCAGGCGCTGGAACCCCTGGTGCGGGAGAGCAAGTCGGCCGATCTGACGGAGCTGGCCGAGCGGTTCGTCATCGCACATCCGGCGGTGTCGACCATGCTGGTCGGCTACTCGACGCTGGGTCATCTCGAGGCGGCGATCGTCGCGGTCAACAAGGGGCCGCTGCCTGAGGCGATTCTGCGGCAGGTTGCATGAGCGATCGGCCGGCGCGCCGTCCTCGGTGACTTTTGCGTGACGCCACCGCTATGACATGTGACGCACGGTGCAGGCGGGCCCTACATCGACGTCATGATCAAAACCCGGACTCCCTCGGCGTCGAGCTTGGCGGCTGCAAACGAAGGTCAGGAAGAGCCGTCGCCCACGGCCGTGGATCCCTACTGGGAAGACATATCTCTTCAGGCGTCGGTCCGGCTGGCCAGGGTTGACGAAGAGCGGAAGCATCTCGCTGCAGAGGGAGAAATCACGCGACCACCCATAGGGAGACGCTTTGCTCCCTGGATACATCGATCGGTGTTGATGGTCGCCGTCGGTACAATCCTGTTCGCTGCGATTGCCTACCTGGCGGCTCTTCCCCCGTGATGCGCGGTCGCGAGCGGGAACGGTTGGTCAAGCTCCTGAGCTTGACCAACAGCAGCAATGACGGTGAGGCGTTGGCGGCACTCCGCAAATGCAACGACATGTTGAAGCAGCATCGCCTCGACTGGGGTGACATCGTGGTTGGCGAGGCCGATCGCGGCACGAGGGCCCGACCGCGCAACAATCCGCCATCGCCCTCCCGAACCTTCGAGGCCTCTCTTCGTCGCGAGAAGTTGTTCGAACAGGCCCGCAGAGAGCAGCGGGCGATGGCCCTGCGGTTCTACATCCGCAAGGTACCCCTGCTGCTGCGGCTGCTCTTTTTCCCGCTGTGGGCGACGGCCGAGATTCTGGCGGGTGTCGTCGAACTGGAAGCCGGCTCGTTCCGGCGCGCGGCGAAATCGTTCGCCGCGGTGTTCGTGCTGGCGGCAAGCAGCATCATCTGGCTGCAGGCTGTCGACCTCGTCGCGCTACTCGTCGAAGAGGCGGCCGACGCTGCTGTTCCGTGGGCTGAGCAGTCATGGCTGCAGCTGGACGGCGATCAGGACCGCCCCACCGCCGGCGGCACAGGCCTGAACGGCCCGTTCAATCGATCACGATAGACCACGACGCCTTCCATGATGTTCTGCACGTAATTGCGGGTCTCGCGGAACGGGATCATCTCGATCCAGTCAACCATGTCGATCTTGCCGCTGCGCGGATCGCCCATGGTCTCCAGCCAGCGCGACACGCGGCCGGGGCCGGCGTTGTAGGCGGCGAGCGCCAGCTCGTAGGAGCCGCCGAAGCGGCCCAGCATCTCGCTGAGGTACTGGCTGCCCAGCTGCACGTTGTAGGCCGGATCGCGCGTCAGCTTGTCCTGGATGAAGGGCACGCCCAGCCGACCCGCCACGTCGCGCGCCGTGCCCGGCAGGAGCTGCATCAGCCCGAGCGCGCCGGAGGAGGAGACTGCCGCGGCGTTGAACGAGCTTTCCTGGCGCGTCACCGCCAGCGCCAGCGCCCGCTCGACCGCGCCGGTGGCGCCGAGATCGACCACCGGGAAGGCGCTGTCGAACAGCACCACGCCGCTCTGTGTGGCGCGGCGCGCGATCGTCAGCGCCACGTCTGGCCGTTTCAGCTCCATGGCGAGCTGCGCCAGCGCCGACGTCTCGCCCGGGGCGCTTACCATGCGCGCCAGACGCAGCAGGAACGGTCGCGAGCGCTCGTAGTCGCCCGCTTGGCCAAGATAGCGCGCCATGGTCACGAGCTCGCGGCCGCCCAGTGTCTGGCGGTCAGCGTCGGAGGCGACGGGATCGGTCGGCAGGCGCGCCGCGGTTCCGGGCAGCTTGCGCGCGGCAAGCTGGCCATAGAAGGTCTGGCCGTAGGTCGAGGCGCGGCTGTACCAGTCGTTCGCCTCCTTGGCGCGGCCGGCCGCTTCGTGGGTGCGGCCGAGCCAATAGGCGGCGCGGCTCTTGGAGCCGTCGGTGGTCACGCCGTCATGCAGCGTCTGGAAATGCTTTTGCGCGTCGGCCGTCTTCTTGAGATGCCTGAGCGCGATCCAGCCGGCCAGGAACTCGGCCTCGGCAAAGGCGACGCCGCGGGTGAGACCATGCTGCACGACGACGCCGTAGGCGTCGGCCGCGCGGCCGGCGGCCAGCAGATCGCGCGCGACCTGGTTGCGCTCGTTCCACCACGCATCGTTCTGGTTGGCGACCGGCTTGGCGAGCAGCGCCTTGGCGTCATCGAGGCTGCCGGTGCGCCGCATCCACTGCGCGCGCTCGAGCTTGATCGCGGGCTCGTCGAGCTTGGCCGCCGGCACGCCGCGCAGCACGGTCACCGCGTCAGCTGCCTTCGTTGCCATCGCGAGGCGCGCGTTGGCCAGGGGCTGATAGTCCGGCGGCAGCTTCGCGAGCAGGTCGCGCGCCACCTGGGCCTTGCCTTCCAGCATCAGGCGATCGAAGCGCGCAACGTGGTCCTCGCCGCTCAGCAGATGGCCGTAGCGATTGAGGAAGTCGTTCTCGTCGGCATTGCGGAAGGTGGCATTGCGCCAGCTGTCGCTGGCGAACTTCTTCAGGTCGCCGGGACTTGCTGCCTGGGCGGCTTCGAGGCGGCGCAGGTGCCCTTGGCTGGTGAGCGGCGGAAAGGCCGTGAAGTAGCGGAACACCTCGGACGGCGGCGTGTCCGGGCCGATGCGATCCTCGGCCTGGCGGCGCAGCACCTCGGGCTCGGGCCAATCCGGGCTCTCGCGCAGGAAGCGCCAGGTGGCGGCGAAGCCTGCGTCGGTCTTGGGCGCCGTGCGCAGGATGCTCCATTCGACGTAGCGATCGAGCAGCGTGTTGCGGAAGTTGGCGACATTGCCTCGGGCGTCGCTCCAGCGGCCCTCGTCGACGGCCTTGTTGGCCGCCGCGAGAGCCGCTGCTTCGGCCGGGCTGAGAGGCTTGGCGGTACCGGCGAGGGCCTGCGCGGTGTCGCTGGCTGCCGGCGGCGGGATCATGTTGCTCGACGCTTCGCCCACGGGCTGTTGCTGGACGATGGGCGGTGCTGTGGTGGGTGCCGAGGGACGCGGTGTGGCTGCCGGCGCGCCCGTCGAGCCGCTGTTGGGCACGCGCCGCACCCCTGTGTCGGGCGTGCCGTTGGCAGACGGATCGTTGCTGCTTTGGCCGCGCAGAATGGTGACCCCGCCCTGCTGGGCATGGGCGGCTTGTCCGGCACTCAACGCAGCGAGCACAAGGAGGGGGTAGAAAGACCTTTTCACGCTAGGAATCGTATGCAGGGACTTGCGGCATCACAATGGCAAGTTGCTCACCTTGCCGGGACAAGGGGTGGGGCCTAGACTGGCCAGTCCAAGAAGAATCGGAGGGGAAAGCCATGTTCACCGGGTCGCTCGTCGCGCTGATCACCCCGTTCAAGAACGGATCGGTCGACGAGAAAGGCTTCGAGAAGTTCGTGGCCTGGCAGATCAAGGAAGGCACCGACGGTCTCGTGCCCTGCGGCACGACCGGCGAATCGCCGACGCTCTCCTATGAGGAGCACAAGCGCGTCATCGACATCTGCATCGCCACCGCCAAGGGCACCGGTGTTCCCGTGATCGCCGGCACCGGATCGAACTCGACCGAGGAGGCGATCGACCTCACCCGCCATGCCAAGAAGGCCGGCGCCGACGCGGCCATGCTGGTCGTGCCCTATTACAACAAGCCGACCCAGGAAGGGCTGTTCCAGCACTTCAAGGCGGTGGCCGAGGCCGTCGACATCCCGATCCTGCTCTACAACGTGCCGCCGCGCACCGGCGGCGACATGCAGGTCGACACCGTGGTGCGCCTGTCGCAGGTGAAGAACATCATCGGCATCAAGGATGCGAGCTACGACATGGCGCGTCCGACCTTGACCAAGCTCAGGGCCAAGAAGGGCTTCCTGCAGCTCTCGGGCGAGGATGCCAGCGCCGTGGGCTTCCTGGCCCAGGGCGGCGACGGCTGCATCTCGGTGACCGCCAACGTGGCGCCGCGGCTTTGCGGCGACATGCACGACGCCTGGAAGAAGCGCGACCTCGACAAGGTGTTCGAGCTGCAGGACCGCCTGATGCCTCTGCACAAGGCGCTGTTCGTCGAGACCAGCCCGGCGCCGGTGAAGTACGCCTGCGAGCTGATCGGCCAGGCCAGCGCCAAGCTGCGCCTGCCGCTGGTCGAATGCACCGAGCCCACCAAGAAGCAGGTGCGCGACGCCATGGTGCACGCGGGCCTGCTCAACTAGCCGAGTAACCGAATTGGCGAAGAAACCGGACCTGGACCGCACGGTGGTGGCCCAGAACCGCAAGGCGCGGCACAACTACTTCATCGAGGAGACCTTCGAGGCGGGCCTGGCGCTGACCGGCACCGAGGTGAAGTCGCTGCGCGGCGGCCGCAGCACGATTGCCGAGTCCTATGTGACAGAGGAGGGCGGCGAGGCCTGGCTGGTCAATGCCAACATCCCGATCTACGCCTCGGGCAACCGCTTCAATCACGAGCCGCGCCGGCCGCGCAAGCTGCTGCTGCATCGCAAGCAGATCAACAAGCTGATCGGCGCCATCCAGCGCGAGGGCCGCACGGTCGTGCCGCTGCAGGTCTATTTCAATCCGCGCGGCCGCGCCAAGATCGAGATCGCGCTGGTAACCGGCAAGCAGGCGCACGATAAGCGCCAGGCCATCAAGGACCGCGACTGGCAGCGGCAGAGGTCACGGCTGCTCAGCCATCGCCGATAACGCCGGGCGAAGTT
>Ga0065178_100662_pt1 | contig 25632 bp, 24 predicted proteins | sample FECB22metaG_FD_59210 | JGI IMG/M metagenome (GOLD analysis project Ga0065178, IMG submission 59210) | Cyanobacterial communities from the Joint Genome Institute, California, USA - FECB-22 (version 2) (version 2) | ecosystem: Environmental > Aquatic > Thermal springs > Hot (42-90C) > Microbial...
TCTGCACGTCGACCGGCACGAACTTGTACGCCTCCCGGTCAGGCCAAAATCCGAGAAAGTACTGCGCTGCGTGGCGCAGATAAGCGCCCCTGTCCTCGACCGGCAGGGTTGCGGCATGCTTCAGCACTGCCGGCCCTGACAGACGCACCCTCTCGATAATGTCATAGGCGGTCGCTGCAGAGAGGTCGTCGGCCACGCTCATTTCACGCCTTTCAAGAGCTTGTGCTTGGAAATGCTCTCCAACTCTTCGGCCGTCAGGTCGAAGGGGGACTGATCGCCGACCCTCAGATCGCGTGACGAGGTGGTTTCTTCGTCACCGACAAGCTTCATGGCGCAGTCCAGCACCATCTTGGTCGACTTGTTATCTCCCTTAAAACCGTTCTTAAGTGTCTGACCCATCAGAGCACCGAGGGCCGGGACCTTTGTCTGCTTTCCATTCTGAGTGACAGTGACCGGCTTGAGGAGCTGCTCCATTACGATCGTCTTGAGGTTCCTCGAGCCCTTGGGGCGTCCCCTCGGATTGCCCGATGCGCCCTTCTTGAACTGTGTTTCCTTGGGCGGCTTGCCGCGGCCGACTTTGTAGTTGGACATGGCCGCCCTCACGCCGCTTCGCGGCCGGACCCGGCCGCCAGTTCGTCGAAGCTACGGCCACTGTCGACATGGATGGCGGAACGCCCGGTCAGCTCCTGCCAGCGGCGGATCGCGACATCGACATAGTGCGGATCGAGCTCGATGGCGCGGCCGATGCGACCAGTCTTCTCAGCCGCCAGCAAGGTCGTGCCGCTGCCGAGGAAGGGGTCGAGCACGATGCCGCGGCGTCGAGAACAGTCCTTTAGCGCATCGATCACCATCGCCAGCGGCTTGACGGTGGGATGAGCCCCCAGCTCGTCCATCCTGCCGCGCTTGAACGTGTTGACGCCGGGGTAGGTCCAGACATTGGAGCGGTAGCGGCCCCTCTCGCCGAGACCAAAGTTGTTGATGTGCTTGCCGGTCCCGACCTTGAAGACGAACACCATCTCGTGCTGGGATCGGTAGAAGGTCCCCATGCCCGCGTTGGTCTTGACCCATACGCACAGATTCTTCGGCGACCCGTAGATGGGACGGGCCGCCTCCAACATTTGGCCCATGTGGCGCCAATCCATGCAGAGGAAGTGGATGGCACCATCGACGCTGTGGGCGGCGGCAAAACGCATGAAGCGTTCCAGGAAGGAGACAAACTCCTCGTCCGACATCTCGCCGGACGCCATCTTGAACTCGGTGTGCCTGACCGACCCCAACCCGCAGACATGCCCGTCGATCGGCACGTTGTACGGCGGATCGCTGAAGACCAACTGAACGCGCTCGTCGCGGAGGAGATGGCGATACGACTCCTCTTCCAGGGCGCTACCGCAGAAGACGCGGTGGTCCCCGAGCTGCCAAAGGTCGCCCACGGCACTGACGGCGGGCTCCTTGCGATCCAGCTCGGGAACGACTTCCTGGTCCACGGCCGGCTCCGCCGCCACGGCCGCCAGGCGGTCGATATCGATGGTATCGAAGCCGGTGATTTCGAATTCGAAATCCAGCTCCAGGCCCGACAGCTCTCCGAGCTCGGCCCCCAGGAGCTCGTCGTCCCAGCCGGCCATCTCTGCCAGGCGGTTGTCGGCCAACACGAAGGCACGCTTTCGTTCGGGGGTGAGGTGCTTGACCCGGATCGTGGGCACCTTGGCCATGCCCAGGAGCTTGGCCGCTGCCACTCGGGCGTGGCCGGCCAGGATGACGTCCTTCTCGTCCACCACCACGGGCACGAACACGCCGAACTCCTTGACGGCGGCAGCAAGCAGTTGGACCTGCTTCTCGCTGTGCGTGCGGGCGTTGCGCGGGTTGGGCTTCAGGTCTGCTGGCGATCGGTACTCGATCACGGCTTGGCACAGTGCCAGGGCCGCGGCGACATCGGCACCGACCGCTCCATCAGACGCCTTTGCCGTTGCTATGGCCGCGTTGGTCGCGACTCCTTCTTCCTTTTTCATGTACGTTGCTCCTCACTGCCGCACCGTGCGGCATGGGCCCAACATACGGGCGCTGGCGGCGGCGGGAATGACAGCTGGCCGGAGTGGCACACTTTTGCGGCCAGCGCTCCACCTCGATCCGGCCACCAGCTGATGGTTCATACTTCGCCCCGGCCGAAGGCCGAGTTCATGTCAACACCCTCTAGTCGCGCTGGCTCGCCTGGGGATCCAACGACCCCGCCCCATGCACAACACCACTCGCCAGTCTCAATTCTATAGCGCGCGAACCGTGAGGAGGTGAAAGTCGGTCGAACCGCGGTGGTCGCCATCGCGGACCACGTTCGATTCAGCCCGCAGTCTTGCCTAGGGGCTGATCGGCTTCCTCCATGTCAAGGGCCGCCAGCAGAAATGGCCTCTTTCGGCTCCGCTTTGAACCGTTTGCAGCCAATCCGGCCCGCAACTCGCACGCTGCCGTATCGCCAGACCACCTCCGCGCGGTCGGACCTCAACAATTGCTCGGCGGCCACACCGCTGCCCCGCCTCGTACCGGACAGTTGGTCAAAATGGCCGCTGTCAAGAGCCTCTAGCAGGGTTAGCTGGGCTCTGGGTCTCTGGACGGCCCCGGCCTGGAGTGCGACGCCACACAGGGAAAGGCGGTGCGCCCCGCCTTGTCCTGCCCTCGCGGATATCCGCCGTCCCGCCGGCCTACCGTGCCTCTGGCCGTTCGGACCTTGGGTCTGCGTGGGCGCTGGACGTCTGGACGTTCTGATGCCTTGATGCCTCGACGCTCTGTCCCTGTTCCCTCGCAATTCTTACCCTGTTCGGTGCGCAGACTTTCCCTGTTCCTGTGTGAACCGCTTAAGAGCGAAGGGGCTGGGGCACAGCAATTGCCGTGGTTTCTGCTCCAAGTTAGGCCCTCCGCGTTGCCAGTTTCCCTGTATTTTTCCCTGTTAGCTGGGAATTGGACGCAGAGACCGGTTCGAATTGGACTGGCTCCACAGCCATTCACCGCTGCCTCAGCTCACCGTGACCGGCGTCAAATCCTGCAGCCAGCTCTGAGCCTGGACGAAGCCTTGCACGTTGGGTGCGAGCGCCCGCGGATTGAGGTCGTGCACGATCCAGACCCAGGCGGCATCCTCGACAAGGATCTCGTGAAGCTGCGCCAGGAGCTTGTCCTGCTTCTCGGGATCGAGCTCCTCCTTGGCGGCCTTGGCGAGTTCCTCGGCCTTGGGGTTGGAATAGCCGCCCCAGTTGAAGCCGCTCGCCTTCATGAAGGTCGAGCCCGGCCCGATCAGGCCGATGTCGGGATCCCAGTAGGCCCAGGAATTGTTGATGCCGTGCCGGCCCTTGTTTTCCGGCGCCGACGCGCCGACGCGTCGCCGGTTCCTCACCGCTTCCCAGTCGATGACCTCGAACTCGACGTCTATACCGACGCTGCGCATGTTCTCCTTGATGAACTCGTTCATCGGCAGAGGCTGCATCTGCCCGGAGCCTGACGGCGAGATGATGATCTTCACCTTGACCGGGTTCTTCTCGCCATAGCCCGCCTCGGCGAGCAGCTTCTTGGCGGCGTCGGGATTGTAGCCGAGGTCCGTCTTCGGATTGCCGAACCACGGATGACCGGGATTGACCATCCCTTTGGCCGGCGCCGCCAGCCCGCCCAGCAGCGTGACCAGTCCCTGGCGATCGATCGCCATGTTGGCGGCCTTGCGCACGCGGATATCGCGGAAGGGCGATCCTTCCTCGAAGCTCACCATGTAGGGCCACACATGCGGATAGAGATTGGTGACGATCTGCATCTTCTGCTGCTTCAGGCGCGCGATCACGTCGGGCGGCGGCGCCTCGACCCAGTCGACGCGACCCGCCAGCAGGGCCGCGATCCGGGTGTTGGCGTCGGGGATCGGCAGCAGGATCAGGCGCTCGCATTTGGGAATCCGCGCCTTGTCCCAATGGTCGGGATTGCGCACCAGCTCGGCGCGCTCGCGCGGCACGAACGCGACGAGCTTCCACGGCCCCGTGCCCGATGGATGCTCGGCAAACTTGTTCCAGTCTCGCCCCACCTTCTCGAACTGCGCCGGGCTCGACATGAAGACGCTGGCGAGCGAGTAGGGCAGCACCGCGTCTATCACCTTGGTGGTGAGCTCGATGGTGTAATCGTCGAGCTTGCGCCACGATGCGATGCCGCCGGTATAGAGGCCGCCTTGGGCCGCCTGCGTCGCGTCGAATTGCGGCGCGTTGCGGTTCAGGAGCTTTTCGAGGTTCCAGACGACCGCATCGGCATTGAAGTCCGAACCGTCGTGGAAGCGCACGCCGCGCCTGAGCTTGAAGGTCCAGACCCGCTTGTCCGCCGGCGAGATCGACCAGCTTTCGGCCAGGTCGGGAACGATCTTGGCGGCGACGTCGCCTCGCGACAGGTCCCAGCGCGTCAGTCCGTCGTAGACGGTGATGCCCATAAAGCGGACACCTTCGGCGCCCTGGTTGGGCTGGCCCGTCGTCAGCGGGATATCCGCAGCCGTCATCGCCACCCGAAGCGTTCCCGCCGTCGATTGCGCATGAGCAATCGGCGCTGCCGCGGCGCCAAACGCCAGGCCGGCTGTCGCCGCGGACGACAATTTCAGGAAGTCGCGCTTCTTCATGGAAGGATCCCGCTGGGTTCGAGCGGAATCCCCTACGCAAGACATATGCCGGGCGAGGAGAGGCGGTGGCATGTTCCTTGCAGCCGTGGGCACTGACGTCAATTGCTGCTGGATCCCGTCTCATGCTGAACCTGTCGTGTCTTCTCTCGCGCTCGAGTGCGGCCGCGCTTGCGCTTGCGGTCGCCTTCGGCAGCCAGGTCGCGCTGGCCCAGGGCACGTTGCGCATCGGCATGACCGCGGCCGACGTGCCGCTCACGACGGGCCAGACCGACCAGGGCGGCGAGGGCATGCGCTTCATGGGCTACACGGTCTATGACGGGCTGATCAATTGGGACCTGTCGTCGGCCGACAAGCCGTCGGGGCTGGTGCCCGGCCTCGCCACGAGCTGGACCGTCGACGAGGGCGACAACACGCGTTGGGTCGTGAAGTTGCGGCGCGACGTGAAGTTTCACGACGGCAGCGATTTCAACGCCGACGCCGTCGTCTGGAACTTCGACAAGATCCTGAACGACAAGTCGCCGCAGTATGACTCCAAGCAGGCGGCGCAGGGCCGCTCGCGCATTCCGGCGGTGAAGTCCTACAAGGCGCTCGACGACTACACCGTCGAGTTCGTCACCAAGGCGCCCGACGCGTTCCTGCCCTACCAGATCGGCTGGATCATGATGTCGAGCCCGGCGCAGTGGGAGAAGGTCGGTCGCGACTGGAACAAGTTCGCCGCCACGCCCTCGGGCACGGGGCCGTGGAAGCTCGCGGTGTTCGTGCCGCAGACCCGCGCCGAGCTGGTGCCCAACAAGGACTACTGGGACAAGACGCGCATCCCCAAGCTCGACAAGCTGGTCCTGCTGCCGATCCCGGAGGCGTCGGCCCGCACGGCGGCGCTGCGCTCGGGCCAGGTCGACTGGATCGAGGCGCCGTCACCCGATGCCGTGCCGAGCATCGAGAAGGCCGGCTTCAAGATCGTGACCAACGCCTATCCGCACAACTGGACCTGGCATCTCAGCATGGTCGACGGCTCGCCGTGGAAGGACGTGCGCGTGCGCAAGGCGGCCAACCTCGCGATCGACCGCGCCGGCCTGAAGGTGCTGCTGAACGGGCTGATGATCCCGGCGAAGGGTTTCGTCGTGCCGGGCAGCCAGTGGTTCGGCGCGCCGACCTTCGACGTGAAGTACGATCCCGACGCGGCCAAGAAGCTCCTGGCCGAAGCGGGCTACGGGCCGTCCAACCCGGTCAAGGTCAAGATCCTGATCTCGGCCTCGGGCTCGGGCCAGATGCAGCCCTTGCCGATGAACGAGTACATCCAGCAGAACCTGGCTGATGTCGGCATCAAGGTCGATTTCGACGTCGTGGAATGGAATGCCATGATCAATATGTGGCGCGCCGGCGCGAAGTCGGACGTCGTGAAAGGCGCCAACGGCATCAACTTCACCTACTTCATCCAGGACCCGTTCACCGCCTTCATCCGCCATCTCGATTCCAAGCTGGTGGCGCCCAATGGCACCAATTGGGGCTTCTACGTCGATCCGGAGATGGACGCGCTGTTCGACAAGGCACGCACGACCTTCGACGCCAAGGCGCAGGACGAGGTGCTGCGCAAGATCCATGAAAAGATCGTCAACGAGGCGCTGTTCCTGTTCGTGACCCACGACGTCAATCCGCGCGCCATGTCGACCAAGGTCACGGGCTTCGTCCAGGCCCAGAACTGGTTCCAGGATTTCTCGCCGATCACCATGAAGTAGCTGGTTAGTTATTGACTTGAGAAAGCACAGAGGTTATATTGACTCCCACCGCCGTGCTTCAGGCGTCCGTTCTATGCATCGTTTATCCGACAACCATCGCCCGCGCGGCGCGAGCCGCGCGGCTGCCTGATCCCGGTCCAGGGCCCCTCACTCGCTTTTGGTCTGCAGTCCACCAAAAATGGTCTGCGGGAAACCCTGGAAACCCTGGAAACCTCCCATGGCGCTGCCAGCAGTGCTGGCAGCGCCGGCGTGCGGAAGAACGCGCAATGTCGTCTATGTCCCTGTTTAGCGGACTCTGCTTGGCCGCTCCCGGCGTCTGAAAGAGTAGGCACGGCAACGGATTGCGGTGAGTTGTGGAGGCTCGCCGCGAACGCGATCCCGTTTGCGCCGGTCAGGCCATTTCCAGCGTCCGCTTGCGGCGCACGGGCGGCCGCGCCGGCAACTGCTCGGCGATCTGGACGGCGTTCAGGGCCGCGCCCTTGCGCAGGTTGTCGCCGGTGACGAACAGGGCAAGCCCGTGCTTCACCGTCGGATCGGGCCGCACGCGGCCCACGAACACCTCGTCGCGACCCGTCGCCTCGAGTGGGTTGGGCACCTCGGAGAGCACGACGCCCGGCGCCTCGCGCAGCAGCTCCAGCGCCTTGGCAACCGGCAAGGGACGGTCGAACTCGGCGTTGATCGACAGCGAATGGCCCGTCCACACCGGCACGCGCACGCAGGTGCCCGACACCGGCAGGTCTGGGATCTCGAGGATCTTGCGGGTCTCCTCGCGCAGCTTCACTTCTTCCTCGGAATAGCCGTTCTCGACGATGCGGTAGTTGAGCGGCACGACGTTGTAGGCGATCGGTCTTGCCCACTTGGGCCCCGAGCCGAATTCGATAGCGTTGCCGTCATGCACCAGCGCCGTGGCGCCGGCGCCGGCGCTCTGCATCTGGCTCTCGAGCTCGTCGATTCCCGCACCGCCCGCGCCGGACACCGCCTGGTAGGTGCTGACCACCAGCCGACGCAGGCCGGCCGCCTTGTGCAGCGGCTTCAGCGCCGGCATGGCCGCCATGGTCGTGCAGTTGGGGTTGGCGACGATGCCCTTGGGGATCGAGCGCAGGGCATGCGGATTGACCTCGGCCACCACCAGCGGGACCTTGGGGTCCGAGCGCCAGGCCGACGAATTGTCGATCACGATGGCGCCCGCCGCCGCGACGACGGGAGCGAGCCGGCGCGAGGTCTCGCCGCCCGCTGAAAAGAACACGATGTCGAGGCCGGAATAGTCGGCGCGCGCGGCGTCCTCGACCACGATCTCCTGGTCCTTCCACGCCCGACGCTTGCCCGCCGAGCGGGCCGAGGCGAAGAGGCGCAGCGAGCCGACGGGGAAGTTGCGTTCGGCGAGGATGGTCCGCATCAGCTCGCCCACCATGCCAGTGGCGCCGACGATCCCTACGGATAAAGGCGGTTGTTGATCGGACGAAGGTTCTGACGACATGGGACGCTTCTCCTGTTGTGCAGCCGGAGACGGAGCGCCCGCGAACGACAAAGGCCCCGTCTGGTCGGCGGGGCCTTGAAGGATCGTTCGCTATTGTCTGGCTTTAGCGCGCGCAAGCTCCTTCCGTCCCACCGTGTGTGGCGGCTTTTTTGACGGTTCGGATCATGGTGGCGCGGAACGACATGCATCACCCTTATAGATCGGCGCGTCGGAATTTGCAAAGGTCGAGAATGACTGAGAGTTACGACGCCATTGTCCTCGGCCTCGGCGCCATGGGCGCCGCCGCGGCCTATCAACTGGCGCGGCGAGGCGCCAAGGTGCTGGGCATCGACCGGTATGCTCCGCCGCACGATCAGGGCTCGACCCATGGCGACACGCGCATCACCCGCATCGCCTGCGGCGAGGGGCCGGAATACTCGGCCTTCGCCCGGCGCAGCCACGAGATCTGGCGCGAGCTCGAGGCCGAGACGGGTCTCGACCTCCTGACCCAGAACGGCTTCCTCGCGATCTCGGGGGCTGGCGAACGCTCGGCCAACCACGGTGTCGCGAAATTCCTCGATGCCACCGCGGCCGCGGCCCGGTCCGCCGGCGTGAAGTACGAAATCCTCGACAGCGCGACGCTGCGCCGGCGCTATCCGGCCTTCGGCGTCGCCGACGGCGACCAGGCCTATCACGACGCGGTGGGCGGCTTCGCGCGGCCGGAGAACTGCGTGACCGCCCAGCTGCGGGCAGCAGCCGCGCGCGGCGCCGATCTGCGGTTGGACGAGACCGTGGTCTCCTTTGTGCAACACGACGGTTCCGTGACCGTCACGACCGACAAGCAGACCTACCGCGCCGCCCAGCTGATCGTGGCGGCCGGCGCCTGGCTGCCGGCCATGCTGAAGCCCGCGCTCGCCGCCAACTTCATGGTCACGCGTCAGGTGCTGTACTGGTTCCGCGCCCGCAGCGAGGCGGCGCACGCTGAGTTCGCGCCCGATCGTTTTCCTGTCTACATCTGGCAGCTGCCGGCGCCGCAATCGATCTACGGCTTTCCCGCCACCGGCGGGATAGAGGAGGGCGTCAAGCTGGCGACCGAACAATACGACGTGGCGACCACGCCCGAGTCGGTTTCGCGCACCGTCCCTCCCGAGGAAGTGCGCGAGATGTACGAGACCTATGTCGAGCCGTTCTTTCCCGGCCTGTCGCCGGTCTGCGTGCGGAGCAAGACCTGCCTTTATACATGGGTCGACAAGGCGCGCTTCATCATCGATCGCCATCCCGACCACGATCGGGTCATCGTGGCGTCACCCTGCTCGGGCCACGGCTTCAAGCACTCCGCCGGCGTCGGCGAGCTGCTGTCCCAGATGGCGCTCGAGGGCAAGAAGCCCGATCCGAGATTCGGTTTTCGTTGAGTCTTTGCTGGGGGCGCCCGCAGCCTACCGCTTCTCCAATTCCGCCAGGATCGCCGACACGCACGCTGCCGTGGTCATCGTGCCCGTATCGACCATGATGTCGTAGCTCAAGAAGCCGTGCACCACGCCGGCGAGCCCGCGGGCGCGGCCGAGCACACGGTCGCCGCGCTCGCGCTCGCGTTCTTCCAGGATTTCAACTGGGCAGGTGACGCCGACGCTGAACACGTCCAGCCCGTCAAAGGCGCGGCGGCAGCTCTCCTGCATCGCCCTGTCGTGCAGCACGTGGTCGAAGATCACCGCGTTGCCGCCGTCGACCAGGGCGCGCACCGCCGGCGCCATCGCATCGAGGATGCGGCGGAACACCGGACCGAAGCGCGCGGTGACGGTGGGCGGCGCGCCGGCTGGCGAGGTCGTCACCATCTCCACGCCGAGTGCGGTGTAGAGGTCGTGCTCGCCCTGATGCGCGGTGTCGGCGCCGCGGTAGTAGCGCGGGGCGGCCATGAAGACGAAGTCGTCGAAGGCCGTCACCAGATAGGGCTCTTCGATCGCTGCCTGCAGGGCGCGGCAAAGCGTGGTCTTGCCCGCGCTCGAGGGGCCATTCACCAGGATGACGTCGGGCCGCCGCACCCGCTGCCCCCACCGCCCGCTACAGCCGGTGCCGCACCCGCGGCTGCGGCGTCGCCAGCACCGCCAGCAACGCTGCCAGTGCCGGCAGGCCTTGCACGTAAAGGATCGACATCTTGGCGGTGAGCCCGCCATAGACTCCGGCGATGACGACGCAGAGCAGGAAGAACACCCTCACGTCACGCCGCCCGCTGAACAGTCCCCACAGCAGGCCGGCGGCGAGGAAGCCATTGTAGAGCCCCTGGTTGGCCGCCAACACCTTCGATGAGTTGGCGAACTCCGGTGTCGTCTCGAACACCCGCAGGCCGATCGGGTCGGTCCAGTAGAACATCTCGAGGACCAGGAAGCCGAGATGGCTCAAGGCCACGATCGCCACCAGCAGCAGCGCGATGATGCGCATCGTCGGTCTCCCCCCGTTCGATGAGGGGCCAATCGTAGCACGGACGCCGTCAGGCGCGCTTCATTGCCCGTTCGCGCTCCCGGTAGACTCGCGCCAGGCGTTGGGCGCGGTCTTCAGCGCTGGTGAAGAGATCGGGCAGGCCTTCGTTGCTGGCGGCTAAAAGCTCCTCCTCGAGCACGGCGTGCGGCTTGCGCTTGCCGTCGGCCAGCAGGTGGTCGATCTCCACACCGCGCTCGGCCAGGCGGCGCGAGACCAGCACGGTGCGATGGCAGTCGAGCGGCTCCTTCTCGGCGCACATCAGGCAAAGCGTCGTGTCGGCTGAGCCGGCGATCAGGCGATCGAGCGCGCCCTTGAAGTCGGGCCGCTCGGCCAGCGCCTCGTAGCCGGCGCCATCCTTGGGCTTGCCGCCGAGCGCGGCACCTTCGTAGCGATAGAGGATGCCGGCCGCCGACAGGCTCTGTGCCAGGCGTTCGCGCCCGAACTGCGGGAAGCGGCGCGAATAGGGCATCGAGCGCACGTCGACCACCGCCTCGACGCCGCCCGCCTTCAACAGGTCGACGAAGCGTTCGATGGGATGGTTCGAATGACCGATGGTCTTGATCATGGCGCTGACGTCGGTCCGCCAGCATAGGCCTGCCGCGCAGGCGTTGGCTATGAGCCTGGCGGACAAGCCGGCATGTCGCGCAGGTACTTGTATCGTCCGTGCCCCTTGAGCTCCAGGAGGTCGTAGGCGACGAGGCCGGGAACGTCGATCCGCTCGACCCGCACGCCCTCGGCTGAAAGCTCGATCGACAGGATTCCCAGGACATTGTCGGCGCTGCTGTCGGCCGGCTCGGGCACCAGGAAGGCGGTCGACGGGGCCCAGACATGGCGCCGGTCCTCGCGCACGACATCACGATGGCAGTGCAGGTGTCCGCTCAGGACAACCTGCACCGATGCGTTCCGCAGGCGGCGCAGCAGCCGGGCGCGCGTCGCCGGATTGACGGTCCTCTCCGTCTCCTCGGATTCTGCCGACGACTGCAGGAACAGCGGCTTGTGCAGCGCCAGCATGACCGGCCGCGCCGCTGCGCCAAGCTCGCGGTCGAGCCAGGCGTCCTGCTCTTCTTCCTGCGGCAGGTCCGAGCCGAGAAGCTGCGCATTGATGCCGAGCACGCGCCAGCCGCCGGCGTCGAAGGTGAAACGGTCGGCGCCGAACACCGATCGCCAGCGCTGCAGGCGGCTCGCGTCGATGATCTGGCCGGCGTCCTGGCCCGGCGGCTCGTCGCCGACATCGTGATTGCCGGGCACGGCATGGACCGGCGCCGTCAAGCGGCCAAGCGCCTGGCGGGCAAAGGCCACTTCGGCGTCGCTGTCGGGGCCGTTGATGCAGAGATCGCCGCTCACGATGACCGCATCGGGCGCCAGCTGGTTCACCATCTCGCAGGTGCGGCACCAGTTGTCCCAGAAGAAGCCGTGCGTCGGCGACAGATGCGGATCGGAGATCACGATGATGCGCGCCATGGCGTTCCTCCCGCGAACAGTATGGGTTGCCGGTGTGACGTTGCGATGTCCCTCGATCAGCCGGGAGATGAGCCAGCCTGGGGCCGGTCGCCGCTGCGGGCGAACACGCCGCTGGCGTGCACGATCCGTTCGCCGTCGCGCACGATGTAGCAGTTGGCGAAGGCGAGCCGGCCGCCCACCTTGTGCACGTCGACATGGGCTTCGACCCAGTCGCCGATCCTGGCGGAGCCGGCGAAGTCGGTCGTGATGCTGGCCGTGGTTATCATGGGACGCGGCTCGACACTCGATGACGTGCGGTAGCCGAGGGCGATGTCGCACAGCGTCATCAGGAGCCCGCCGTGCGCCACGCCACGGCCGTTCGCATGATGCGGCTGGATGCGCACGCCGACGACAAACGTGCCGTCCGCCTGCCGCCGCATGTAGAACGGGCCGAGGAGGTCGAGAAACGGGCTGGTCCGGAACAACGGCTCGAAATCGGGCGGGGGATGGGCGTCGGCCATGGCGTGAAGCCTAGGGCCGCGGCGTCAGATGCGGGAAATGAATGTTCTGAATTGAATGGCATGCACGGGGATCATGCCAGGGGATCATGCCAGTCGGCGCGCCAGATCGACGAAGGCCAGCGTCGCGGCCGAGCGTTCGTCGGCACGGCAGGCGAGGTTCAGCGGCACCTTGATGGCGGGCCGGCCTTTCAGCGTGCGGTAGGTGACACCTTCCAGCGGCAGGCGGCTGAGCGAGGCCGGCACGATGGTGATGCCGAGGCCCGCCGCCACCAGGTTCAGCGTCGACACGATACGCGGCGCTTCCTGGCCGACATTGGGCGAGAAGCCCGCCTCGGCGCAGGCGGTGATGATGACGTCGTAGAGCCCGCGTCCGTCGGGCCGGCGGTAAAGAATGAAGGTCTCCGGCGCGAGATCCTTCAAGGTGAGCTGCGGACGGCGAGTCAACCGATGCCGCGCCGGCAGGGCCGCCACCATGTCCTCCTGCAGCAGCGCATGGACGGCGAGCCCCTGCGGGTCGGCGAGGCCAGAGCGGATGAAGGCGATGTCCAGCCGCTCCTCGCGCAGGCCGGCCAGGAGCTCGACCGAGCCGGTCTCCTCCAGCACGAAGGACACGCCCGGCCGGCCGGCGCGGAACTCACGGATGGCGCGTGCCACCAGGGGATGGAACGGCGCCGACGTGGTGAAGCCCACGGCGATGCGGCCGACTTCGCCGCGCGCGGTGCGCCGGGCGTGGGCGGCGGCGCGCTCGACCTGGGCCAGCACCGCCTCGGCGTCGGCCAGGAAGGTGCGGCCGGCGTCGGTCAGGCTGACGCCGCGCGGATGACGTACCAACAGCGGGGCGCCGATCTCGGCCTCCAGCGCCTTGATCTGCTGGCTGAGCGGCGGCTGCTGGATGTGGAGCTTCTCGGCCGCGCGCGTGATGTGGCCCTCGCGGGCGACGGTGGCGAAATAGCGGAGGTGGCGCAGTTCCATGGGTGCCTCGCTTTGAGGCGCTGCCAGCGAACGCCCCGCTGTCATCCTGAGCGAAGCGAAGGATCTCATGCCGGTTGCGAGCGGCGATGAGGGCCTTAGCTCAGGACGACATATCGTTTGGGTATGCAAATGCTACTTATCATATATTTGAGGTTTGATCACCCGGCGCGCACCGTGACGGCAGGTTTGGAGCCGCCGCCCTCATGACCGCCCTGTTTGCCGCGAGCCTCTCGCTCCTGATGATCTTAACCGCCCTGCTGTCCGGCGTGTTCGGCATGGCGGGCGGGCTGATCCTGATCGGCGTGCTGCTGTTCATCATGCCCTTGCCCCAGGCCATGGTGCTGCACGCGGTGACCCAGATGGCCTCCAACGGCTGGCGCGCCGTCCTGTGGTGGCGCCACATCGAATGGAAGATCGCCGTCGCCAGCGTCGCCGGCAGCGTGGCCGCGGTCGGACTGTGGTCGATCTGGCTCTACGTGCCCGACAAGGCGGTGGCCCTGCTGCTGCTCGGCATCTCGCCCTTCATCGTGCGGGCGATCCCGGCGAGCGTGCTGCCCAAGACGCTGGGCCCGGGCCAGATGCTGGTGGGCAGCGCCATCTGCATGATGCTGATGCTGATCGCGGGCGTGACCGGGCCGCTGCTCGACACGCTCTTCCTGCGCTCCAGCCTGCAGCGCAAGCAGATCATCGCCACCAAGGCCGCCTGCCAGCTGTTCAGCCACAGCCTGAAGCTCGTCTACTTCGGCGCGCTGGTCGACCAGGCCGGTTCGGTCGAGACGTGGTTCCTCGCCATCGCCGTCGCTTCGTCGATGATCGGCACGTCGCTCGGCAAGCTCCTGCTCGAGCGTCTTACCGACACCCAGTTCCGCCTGTGGTCCAACCGCATCATCACCACCATCGCCACCTACTATGTCGGCTACGGCCTGGTGCTGATGGCAAAGCTCGCGTGATGGACATTCCTCCTCCGGCTCGGGGGAGGGATACGAGAGAGGGGGTCACGGGCCATCGTTGCGGGTGCCCGTGACCCCTTCGGCGTTCGTGATCTACAATGGCCTGTGTCCATTCCCCCAGGCTTTCGCGAACTCACCGAAGCATCCGGTTTTGCCGCGGCCAACGGCCCATGGTTCGAGAAAATCAACAACGGCCGCGCCATCCGCGGCTTCCTGCCCGGCCCGCAGCACGCCAATGCGCTCGGCATCGTGCATGGCGGCATGCTGGCGGCGTTCCTCGATTCGGCGATGGGCACGGCGGTCTTCCACACGCTGAACCGCAGGGCGGTGACGCTGCGCCTCTCGCTCGACTATCTCGGGCCGGGCCGCGTCGGTGACTGGCTGCAGGCGGAGGGCGAGGTTTTGGGCCATGACGAGCATGTGGCGCAGGTGCGGGGCCGACTCTATGGTCCGCGCCACGAGGTGCTGACCGGCCTGGGCGCATTCGCGCTCTTGAGCCGCCAGCGCACGGCAAAATCGCGGGGTTAGACTTGGCTGAAGCCCAATTTCCTGATGATCGGCCGCCCGAAGGCTTTTTGCGCATCGATTTCGATCGCGGCGGCCTGACCACCTTCAACGGCCACGTTGGCACGCTCTACGCCAAGCGCGGCGAGAAGGGCACGCGCGATGAGTTCGTGCTGGGCTTTCGTGTCCATCAACACATGTGCAACCCGGCGGGCGGACTGCATGGCGGCATGATGATGACGGTGGCCGATCTCGTCGGCACGATGGGCGGCGGCACGCTGGTTGGCCTGCGCAAGTTCCTGCCCACGGTCAGCATGACCTTCGACTTCGTGGCGCCGGCCCGCGTCGGTGACTGGGTCGAGGGCCGCGCCGAGATCGTGCGCCAGACGCGCTCGCTGCTCTTCACCAACATCTATCTCACGGTCGGCGAGGAGAAATTCCTGCGCGCCTCGCAGATCGCCAAGATCCCCTCGGGCGAGGGCCTCGCCTTCGGCAAGGCGAAGCTCGATCGCAGCGCGGCCGGCGCACCTGCCTCCGCACCGCGCTAGGATGCCGCTGCGCTGCCTCGGCCTGGGGCGCCGAGCGCCTGGCCTGGCCGCCGCTATGGTCGGTCGGCCATGGATCGCGCGGCCCCGGCGATCAGCCCTTCAGAGGATCGAACCTCGTGGTTTCGGCGGCGACCTGACGGTTACATCCATCGCCGCCCTCACATAACCTTCCCCCTGGCGGGGGAAAGGAACATGACTACACCGCCGTCCCGAAATGGCTGGTGAGCGCCCGCCGTCCTGAATCGGTCAGGCGCACCGTGCGGCTGCGGCGCAGCTTCTCGGCCCAGCCGCGGCGGAAGAAGGTGTCGGCGATGGCCGCACCCAGCGCGCCCGAGATGTGCGGCCGGCGCTCGCTCCAGTCCAGGCACTGGCGGGCGAAGTGGCGGCTGCCGGCACGGCGCGCGCCCGGCACGTCGATGCCGATGCGCTTGCAGAAGAGCTCGCCGGGCTCGGTGAGAGTCCAGTCGCGCGCCCCCTTCGGCTCGATGTAGCCCGAGCGCGTCAGCGCATCGGTGACGGCGGTGCCGACCTGGCCCGCCAGGTGGTCGTAGCAGGTGCGGCAGAAGCGCAGGTCGGGGTCGCGCCGCCACGCCGCGGCCATCGAGGCGGGCGGAGCGCGCGTGCCTGCGATCGTCATCAGCGATTCGATGGCGTGCGCCACGTCGGACGAAGCCAGCCGGTAGAAGCGGTTGCGGCCCTGGGCGCGGGCGGCCAGCAGGTTGCCGTCGACCATTCGCGACAGATGTCCGCTGGCGGTCTGCGCCGTGATGCCGGCGGTGAGCGCGAGCTCGGAGGCGGTGTGGGCGCGGCCGTCCATCAGCAATGACAGCATGGAAGCACGCGCGGGATCGCCCATCAGGGCGGCGACTTCGGAGAGGGCATTGACGGTCGTCATGCGGGGAATCTAGGTCCCTGCCCGGGCGCTCGCCAGGGTCAATAGTTCGGTGGCAATCGAACCATCCTCAGCCGCCTTGACGCGGTTCCACGCGGCGGGTCCCGTCGGCCTCGACATACACTACGGCATTGCGCAGTTCGCGCGCCGCGAGCAGATCGGCGGTGGCGATGCGGCCATGGGTAGCCTCCTCGGCCGCCTGCAGCGACGGAGGCGGAGCCGCCCTGAGAAAGCGTCGGATGCGATGCAGCGTGGCCACGGTCGAAGCGCCAAGCAGCGCCAGCAGCATGACGATCAGCCAGACATAAGGTTCGAGCCGCCGAAAAAAGATGCCCCAGTTGGCGTCCGTGTCGAAGTCACCCAGCCCGAGCTTCTCGAGATACCGCCCGAAGAACATCTCGAACTCGGTTTCCAACATGAGGGCGAACAGCGCCCACATCCCGAGTGTCAGGGCGAAGTCGCGCCACCATACCCAGCCCGGCTTCTTGCTGACGATGATCAGCGGCGGCCACGCTTTTTGCCCGGGCGGGTTCATCGCAGCCCCCGGTCGGGGCTTTCCCAGGTCGAGCGGCGCGGCCGCACCAGCACGCGCGGCAAGGCGGCGACCGTGGTGAGCGTGCTGATCAGCCAGAAGGCCAGCGGATACCAGATGATCCAGAAGAAGCCGCGCAGCATGTGCGGCTCGTAGCGACGTTCGAGGAAATGGCTGACCAGCGCCTGCGCCAGATAAGTCAGGGTGAGCGTGAGGCCCCACCATTCGGGCACCAGCTGAAAGCCGGGCAGGATCCTGGGCAGCGGCACGCCGGCGGCCCACAGCAGCCCGACCACCAGCGAGAACACCATGCAGTACGCCCACACCAGGCTGGCCACGAAGTTCACGTAAGTCGGCAGCAGGCTCGGCGCGCGGCCGCGGATCATCGGGCCGAAGAAATCGATCATCATCTCGGCGCCGCCCTCGGCCCAGCGCAGGCGCTGCTTCCACAGGCCGCGCAGGGTCTCGGGCATCAGGATCCAGACGATGGCTTTGGGCTGGTAGATCACGCGCCACCCGGCGAGCTGCACGCGCCAGGTGACGTCGATGTCGTCGGTGATGGTTCGCGGCGACCACCAGCCCGCCTCTTGCAGGGCGCGCTTGCGGAAGGCGCAGATCACGCCCGACACCGTGAACATGCGGCCATACACTGTCTGGGCGCGCCGGATCAGTCCGATGATCGAGGAGAACTCACCGACCTGAAGGCGGCCAAGCAGGGTCGTGCGGTTGCGGATGCGCGGATTGCCCGCCACCGCCCCGACGCCGCTCGCCAGGAAAGGCCGGACCATCCAGTGCAAGGCGTGCGGATCGAGCAGGGCGTCGCCGTCGATGCAGACCAGCAGCTCGTGGCGGGCCAGCAGCGCGCCGGTGTTGAGGGCGGTGGCCTTGCCGCTGTTCTTGGCGAGATGCACCACGCGCAGGTTGGGGATCTGGCCGACCAGGCGATCCAGCACCTCGGCAGTGTTGTCGCGACTGCCGTCGTTGATGGCGATGATCTCGAAGTCGGGATACTGGACGTTGGCGGCGGCGCGCAGCGTCTCCTCGGCGTTTTCGCCCTCGTTGTAGCAGGGCACCAGGATCGAGATCGGCGGATAATGGCCCAGCGGTGGCGGCGGCGGCCGGTCGATCGGCGGCAGCTTGCGCTCGTGGACGACATAGAAGATCAGTCCGCCCGCGATCCAGTACCAGGCCATCACGAAGGGATAGCCGAAGCAGAATTGCGGAATGGCCAGCAGAACGTAGTCGAGGATGGTATAGCCGGTCATTGCAGCAGCCGGTCTATCCGCTGCAGCGCAGCGCTTGTCCAACGGCCGTACGAGAACCACGCCAGCGTGTCGATGACAGGCCAAGCCTTGCCGATATGCGACAGGATCTTCCTGCCGGCGTCATCGGTCAGATCTTCATCGAACACGGGGATGACCTTCGTGCCGCCGGCCTTTTCGATCGTCTGCGGCAAGAGCGTGTCGACGATCCAGGTCGCGGGCAGACCCCAATCCTTATGATAGGCCATGGGCGAGAGGAACGTCACGCTGCCGGCGAACTGTGCGGCGTCCTGAGCCACTTCGACGAACTCGGGCGGGAGGATGTAGACCCCGAGCTCGATGCCGGGCCTGATCGCATCGAGCGCGGCGCGCAGCTGCCGGACATGATCCGCGATCCCGGCTTCGCGCCAGGCATTCCATTGGCGGCGTTGCGGGTTGTCCGTGGCGAAATCGATCGCGATCGGATCGACTCCGCTACTCGCCTTGAAGCGCGCCCGGGTCTCCTCGCCGAGGTCCATGGCATAGTCATCGAAGCGCACCCAATCGATGACGATGCCGTCGACATCGTAGCTGCGCGCCACCTCCTCGATCAGGGAACGCTGATAGTCGCGCGCCTCGAGATTCAACGGGTTGACGAAGACCTCCTTGCGACCAGCGCCGCTGAAGGGAAGGACGCGGCCGTCCCGGAGGCTCTGCATTTGCCACCCGGGATGGGCCTGAGCCGCCATCTGATCGTGGAACTGCGGCATCCACGCGCGCACCCTCAGCCCCTGCCGATGGGCCTCGCGTACGGTGTCGCCGAGCGCGTCGAACGCCTCGAAGCCCGGTGCGCGCGGCGCGATCCGGCTGGCATAGAAGACCAGGCCCGAGCGGATCTCGTCGTCTTCATCCTGCTTTGCCGCGAGATTGATCGTGGCGACGCCATGACGGGCCGCCAGGGCGACAAGGCTCGAAACGTCCCGCGGCCCGCGCAGATTGTTAACCGTGCGAACAATGATCTCGGTCTTGAACGCAGCGCGCGCGAGTGCCGGAGCGGCTGCCAGCAATGTTGCGCCAACGCCGCCTACGAAGGCCCGCCGGCCGCCGGCGATTTGGCGGGCACGGGTCGTCATCGTCATGGGCGGTAAGGATAGGTCGAGGCCGAGAACGCCGCGGCGAGCGGCGCCGGTGGCGGCAAGGGCGATTGCGGGCAGAGGGCAAAGGCCGTGGCGCCAAGGCGCTGCGCCTGCCGGATGGCCTCGACCTGCTGGCCGGGTTGTGCCGGGAGGCCGAGCGCGAGGCGGCCGGCAACGTCGGGCCTGAGCCAGCCCTCGCCGCGGAGGCGTCGGGCGACAGCGGTCGTCGCGGAGGCATCGGCGTTCGGTCCGAGCATCGCCATGTCCGCCCAGTCCGGTGGGGCGCCGTCGGCCGGCGCGACGAGCATCAATCGCAGCCGCGGATCGATCGCCGCCGCGCCGCGAAAGGCCGACAATGCGAGCCGCGATGACGGGTCGAGGGTCGCGGGATCCAGGCCCTGGCGGCGTGCGCGAATGTCGCCCGGCAGGTCCGCAACGATGCGCCGACCGGCCGCCGGCGCCTCAACGGCAAGGCCATCAGCGGCCGCATGGCGACGCATCTCGCCGAACAGCGTCGGCACTGCCGCCTCGCCAACCGCGGCCGTTGTCGCATCGAGCGGCAGGCGCATGTAGGCATCGACGCCGGCCCGGGTACGCAACTGCCAGACGGCGCGCGACAGAAGGTCGGCGCGCATCGGGCGCAAGCTGCTCGGGAAGTAGACCTCGCCCAATGGCGCGCCCGGGGCCAGCGGACCAGCATGGCCGTCGATGACCGCCACGTTGGCGCCGAGGCTGCGCACGCCCTCGATCATCCTGCCGAGCACGGTGTCCTGCTCTGGCCCCGCACCGGCAGCCGCCAGCGCATCGAGGTTGAGGCAGGCGACGCGACGGTTCGCGGGATAGTCGGGGTCGAAGCGCAGGTTGCGCGCGAGGTCTGCGAGAGTGGGATTGAACGCCGGGAAGTAGCGGTGGATGGCGAAGAGATCTGAGGTGTAGGCGGGTTCGGGCTCGAGCGTCAGCGCGAAGCTGAAGCCCACCGCCTTGGCCTCCGCCAACGCCGGCCCGGTGTAGCGGCCGAACGGCCAGACGAGCGCGCGCGGCGAGCGACCGAGGTTGGCCGCGATCTGCTGGCGCGAGCGTTGCAGGTCGGCACGGATGCGGGCGCGATACTGCGCATCGGTCTCGTAGCGCTGCGTCGCCGGGTCGTAGCGCCAGGTGATGGCGGCCGGTACCATGTTGCCCTGGGGGTTGGCCAGCACGCCGCGATGGAGGTCGTAGCTGTGCGAGGCGAACTCGACCAGGCCGGAGGCCTGCAGCTCGCGCGCTTCGCCCCACGTCAGGAAATTGCGGCGTGGCACGACGCGATCTCCGTAGAGCACGGTGCCGTCGGGCCGGCCCTCCATCCAGCTGCCGACCAGCGCCGACACGATCGGGAAGCGGTAGACCTGCAGCAGCGGATAGACGTGGGTGTAGAGGCTGCGATAGCCGTCGTCGAAGGTGATCAGGATCGCCTTGTCGGGCAGCGGTCGCGCGCCGCGCGCTGCCGCGGCGACATCGTCGAGCGATATCGCTGTCCAGCCCGAGCCCTTCAGCCAGTCGAAGAACTGCGTTAGGACACGGGTTGTGACGGCGTCCGTATCGAGCTCGTCGGCCCTGTCGACAACATCGTGGAAGGCGATCGACACGAAGCGCTGGCCCGCCGGTTGGGCGTGAGCGGTGCCGGCGAGGAGAAGGCCGAGCAGCACGAGCACGACGCTCATTGCCGGGAGCGCGCCACTCCAGTGGCGCATCTTCGCTCGTTGCAATGCCGCACGAGCGGCACTGGAGTGCCGCGCTCCCGGCAACGAACTGAGACGGCGCATCGTCATATCCTCTGGCGCAGGCCGATGATGAAGCCCAGCGTATTCTCGACAGAACCGTCATAGACGCGGCGCATCAGCTGCACGCCGTAGCGGAACTCGGTCAGCGGATCGAAGCGCCAGCGTTGCTCGTAGGTCAGCGTCCCGATCCAGTTGTTGGCATAGCCCTGCTCGGCGTAAAGGCCGGCATCGGCCGAGAGCGCATGTACCAGGCTGACGTCGTAACGCCGCCACAGCACATGCTCGGCCAGCAGTCCGCCGGTCAGCGACAGGTCCTGGCTGGGATTGTAGTAGTTCGTGAGGCCGCCCAGGCTGTTGGTCGAGGCGTAGGCCTCGGCGCGGCCGGTGAGGTCGAAGCCCGGGATATTGATCAGGCGCTCCTTGTAGGCGAGTCCGCCGGTAAAGCGCTGGTTGCCGTCGGTGAAGGGCAGATAGGCGAAGCTAGCGCTCACGCTGCGCGATTCGTGCCAGCGATAGGTCGCCTTGGCCGCATACTCGTCGGCCGTGATGCCGAACAGCAGCGCACGCAGCGGTGTATCGATGGAGAACAGCTCGGCCGAGGCGGCGAGCTCGACCTGGTCGGTGACCCACCAGTCGACGGTAGCGCCGCCACCTGCCTTGCTGAGCGTGCCCCACGACGCCGTCGGATAGACGCTGGCCGTCAGCCACGGCCAGGCCGTGCGGTATTCCAGGCCGCCGCCGGCACGGGCAAGCTGCACGAAGCCCTCGGGCGGACTGGCATTGGAATAGTTGCCGAGGGCGAAGACGCGCCAGTTGTCGGCGATCGGCGGCGAGTAGAGGCGCGCCTCGGACACGATCGCCTGCCCCGAGGCATTGGCGCCACCGCCGTCGGAGTTGCTGGGCTGCACCTTGGCGTCGAGATAGAAGCGGCGCTTGGCGTCGAGGTCCTTCGCAAGCCTCTGCACGGCGCGGTCTTCGGGATAGAGCGCTATCAGCTCATCGAGCATGCGCTGAGCTTCGCCGAAGCGGTACGCACTCATCGCAACCTCGATCAGGGCGATTTGCGAGCCGACATCGCGCGGCGCCAGGCTGGCGGCGATCTGGGCCTCCTCCTCGGCGCGGCGCGGCCAGCCGCGGCTGTTGGCGGCCTGGTAGAGCGCGAGCCGGGTATTGGGATTGGCCGGGGCGGCATCGCTCAGCCGGATCAGCCGATCCCAGGCCTCGGCCACCTGGTTGCCGTACAAGCGCGCCTGCGCTGCCGTGGTCTCGGCATAGGCGCGCTCGGGATTGGCGTGTCGAGACGGATCGTTCTGATAGCTCCGCCAGATCGGCTCGTCGGCGACCAGCGCGTCGATCGTAGCATACGCGGTGGTGAAATCCTCGAGATCGACGGAGGCATAGAACACGCCGTAGCGCGCCTGCACGTCCTTGGGCGATTCGGCGAGCACGCGCCGATAGGCCTCGCGCGCCGCCGCGGGTCGGCGCATGTAAAGCAGCGCGTCGGCGTAGGCCTGATCGGCATAGGCAGGCAATGGTCCGTCGGCGCTCAGGGCCTCGGCTTCCTCCATCGCTTCCTTCATGCGCACGCGATCACGCAAGGCCACCAGCCGATCCAGCCGCAGACGGCGCCGCAGCGCCGTGTCGTCTGCCGGCATCGTCGCCAGCAGGGTGTCGAGCCGCGCCAGGGCGGCATCGGTGCCTTCGAAACGTCGCGCCGGATCGGGCGAACGGATTTGCGCGCCCCAGCGCACCATCGCGCCCGCCTTCTCGGCCTCGATCGCCGGCGTGGCGCCGGCGATCATCTCCGCACCCCAGGGCGCGCCGACGTCGAGCAGCGTGCCCGCCGCCTCGTTGCGCACGCCTTTGTTGCCGCGCGACAGCCTGATTGCCTCGCCATAGGCCTTCAGCGCTGCCCCGGTCTGGCCGGCGCGCCGATAGGCATAACCCTCGGCGGTCAGGCGCTCGACGGGTGGAGCGTGCATCGCCGCCGGCGAGCGCAGCACCTCGAGCGCCTCGGCGGTGCGTCCGGCGTCACTCAGCACCAGCGACAGCACCAGCGGCCAGACGGTGTCGTTGGGAAAAAGGCGCTGGCCCTCGCGCGCCAGTCGCGCCGCGTCGTCATAGCGACCGAGATCGCGATAAGCGCGCGTCGCCGCCAGCAGAGCGTAGTCGGGCGGATCGGCCTTGTTGGCCTTCTCGAAGACGGCCACCGCCTCGGCCGACTTGCCGTCCTGTTGCAGCAGCGTCGTGAGGTCCATGGCGACCAGGCCGTCGTCGACGCCGGCGGCCAGCATGGCGCGCAACGCCGCCTGGGCCTCGGCCATCTGCCCGGCGCGCGCCTTCAGGACGGCGGCTTCCCGTTGCTGGGCCGCTGTTTGTGCGCACACGCCAGCGGCAGCTCCGGCAAGCGCCAGCACTGCCAGGAGCAGTACGCTAATCCCCCGCACGGCACGCTCCATGGCCCAACGTTAGGTGTGGCGTGAACTGACCGTCAAGCTTGACGGCCGCAAGGCTCAGCTCTCGTTGTCGGCCGCTCGTGCCAGACAGTCCAGCGCCTCCTCGTGGGTGATCTGGCGCGGCTCGTCGTAGTATCGGCTGAGCGGGCCGAGCTCGGCCTCGCGATGCAGCCACACCATCTTGTCGGCGGCCTTGGCAAAACGTTGGGCGCCGATGTCCGAGGCGACCGGCGCGGCGGCGACCAGCATCGAGGGCTTGGTCTGGCGTATCAGCCGGAGCGCTCCGGCCATGGCGTGCCCGCCGCTGATCGCCTGGTCGACGATGATGGCGACGCGGCCTGCCGACGATACCGGGCGGCTGCCGGCGCGATAGCGCCGACGGCGGCGCTGGATCTCGGCCAGCGCGTCGCTCACCTCCGCGTCGAGCCAGCCGCGCGAGACGTTAGCGCTTTCCCAGTCGGGCTCGATGCGCACCTCGGGCGGATCGCCTTCGAGGATCGTCGCCAGCAGGCGGCGCTCGTCGTCCGGTGCGCGAACGGTGCGCACCAGCACGACGTCGAGCGGCGCGCCGAGATGCTGGGCGACTTCGTAGGCCACGGGAACGCCGCAGCGCGGCAGGCCGAACACGATAGGGCGTCGGTCGGCGAAGGGGGCAAGCTCGGCAGCCAACAGCCGGCCGGCCTCGGTGCGGTCGGCGAACGTTGCAGGCATCGTCACCTCCACTTGGGATTGGCGATGGCAATCTTGTCGGCGATGGTGGCGCTGAGATGTGCCATCAGCGCCGGGTCGCGTTCGTCACGTTGGCCGGTCCGGAGCTGATGCGCAAGCATGCGATTGAGTTCGTCGAGCGTGCCGTCTCGGCCCAGCAGGGTCCGCAGCCGCTCGTGCTCGCGGGCGTCCGCCGCCGGGCCAAGCCGCGCCTCGCGCTCTAGGATGGCAAGCGCATTGGCCGCGACCCGCATCTGGAAGCCGAGCCGCGGCTCGGCGCGGTCGAGCGCGGGCGTCGCCTCCTCGCGCAGGAATTCGGCGATGGCCGACAGCAGCTCCGCGGCGGTGGGGCGGTCTTGGGGCACTAGGGCGATACCTCACCCTGAGGAGGCGCGAAGACGCATCGCTGCGCGATGCTCCTCAGGGTGAGGTGGATTGTGGTGCTGCCGGATCGCGGACATTTACTAGCCTCCGGCCTTCAGCAATTGCAGCAGGTCGACTTCGGTCTCGACCGCACGCCGGCCGATCGAGGCGAGTTCCATCGACTTCACCGCGCCCGAGAGGTGCCGCCATGCCTGCTGGTGGCAGATGATGCCCCAGCGCACGGTGCCGAACACTTCCCACCAGTGGGCGCGCGCCGGATCGACGGTGGCGCCGCCGGCATTTTCATAGGCGGCCCACAGTTCCTCGCGGCTGCCGAAGCCGCCGGCCGGCTTGTCGACGGCGCCGAAGCGCCAGCTCTTGACGCAGAGCCAGCCCAGATCCTCGACCGGGTCGCCAAGATGGGCGCCCTCCCAGTCGAGGATCGCCGTCACGCCGCCTTCGTCGGCGAGGTAGTTGCCGGTGCGGTAATCGCCATGGACCAGCAGCGGCCGGGCGATCGGCGCGGGCTTGCGCCGGTCGAGCCAGGAGAGCGCGAGCTCGAACACCGGCTGCGGCCGGTCGAAGCCGTCGAGGGCGCGGCGCAGGCCCGCGATGTGGTCGGCCGCCTCGCGATGGACCAGCGGCGGCAGGCTTTTCGGATCGACGGCGTGGATGCGCGCCAGGATCTCACCCAACTGACGGGTGATCATTCCGCGCGCCTTTGCATAGGGAGCGTCGCGCAGGAGCTTGCGGGCAATCGCCGTGCCGGCGATGCGGCGCATGACGAAGGCTTCCCCCAGGCCATCATCCTCGGTGAGCCGGAACAGGACCTCGGGCGCACGGACACCGGCCTTGAACGCGGCGGCCAGCACCGCGAACTCGGTCGCGCGGTCGAGCGCCGTCGTTGGGCGGTCGATAGCCTTGGTCGTGGTCGGCGGATCGCGCCGCAGGATCAGGCCATGGCGCTTGCCCGCCACCACGACGTCGAAGCTCCAGGTCTGGCGTGAGGCACCGCCCGATTCGCGGCTCAACGTCTCGATCGTCGCCGGCCCGCCGAAATGCCGACTGGCGGCACGCGCCAGGACCGATGCCACCTGGTCGGCTTCGGACACTGTGTGAACGGTCATTCATGCGACTGTGGCACAGCCCCCGCTGCGTGGTAAGAGGGCGCCGCCCGAGTGACGCCAGGAGCGGGGAGACCAACACAAGTGACGAATGCCTTTGCGGCCATGAACGGCCTCTATCTGGAAGATCTGAAGCCTGGCATGTCCGCCATGTTCGGCAAGACGGTGACAGACGCCGACATCATGGCGTTTGCCGG